>PPCM01000036.1_pt1 | contig 304000 bp, 279 predicted proteins | sample 1555541 | NCBI WGS metagenome assembly PPCM01 (sample SAMN05284479, study PRJNA326546) | Marine sediment metagenome, whole genome shotgun sequencing project. | isolation source: marine sediment | place: Germany: Wadden Sea | collected 2012-09-05
CCAAAATCACCTCTGATTTTGTTTCTTTCAATATCACCAGCATAAATACAAACTACTATTTCAAGTTTGTCCTTAAGTTTGTGTAATAATTTAATTTTAGCGTTTTCGTCAAAACCGGGTAATACACGTTTGGCGTGCATATCAAATATTAATTTGCCACCAAATTCTAGATATAGTTTGTCAAACTTGTTGACTCTTTCAAGAATAAATTTTGATTGTTCTTCGAGATACTTTGTAGAATTAAATCCATTTTTCATAAAATGCGCTCCATTAGTTTTCTTTTATTATATTACAGAAATAAAAAAAAGAAATATAGTATAGCAAAATAAATAAAATAAATTTGATAAAACGTTTTCCTGAATAATCATAAATGCTAAACTACATTAAAGCGAAAAAGTATTTGCATTTGATGAAAAAAAACATGAATTAGACTTTAATATTTTTCAAAACAAATGTATACTGTAGATGTTGCGCAATGCGATATGAGAAAGGGAATAAATATGGAAAAAGATACTTTATATGAAGACTATGGTAAAGTGATAGAGGCAATCAAAAATAACTTAGAACAAGTTGATGAAATATCAATGGAAAGCCTTGATAAGAACAATACAGTGTTAATTATTGTTGATATGGTTAATGGTTTTGCAAAGGAAGGGTTATTAATGAGTCCTAGAATCGAATCATTGATTCCAAAAATTGTTGAATTATCAACAATGTGTGACACATATGAGATACCACAACTTGCTTTTGCAGACTATCATACAGAGGAATCCGTAGAATTTATGTCATATGTGCCGCATTGTAAAGCTGATACAACAGAATGTGAAATTGTAGAAGAAATTAAGGCGTTAAAAAATTATAAGCTAATAAATAAAAATTCTACAAATGGTTTTTTAGAAGATGCGTTTCAAAAATGGTTTATTGAACATAAGCAAATCACCAATTACATTATAGTCGGTGATTGTACAGATATATGTGTCCAACAATTTGCACTTTCAGTAAAGGCTTGGTTTAACAAAGAGAATATAAAATCAAGAGTTATTATCCCTAAAGATGCAGTAGATACTTATGATTTTGAGTTACATCACGGTGATGTGACGCATATAATGGGACTATATAACATGCAAATTAATGGCGTAGAAATAGTAAAAGCTATCAAATAAGAGAGAATATGAAGATATTATAAAATCGGGAGGATTATATGAGTTTTAAATCGGATATTGAAATTGCACAAGAAGTAAAAATGGAAAAAATTGACAGTATAGCAGCATCTATAGGTATTGATGAAGCATATATAGAAAATTATGGAAAGTATAAGGCTAAAATTGATTATAATCTTTTGTCAGAATTACAAGATAAAAAAGATGGAAAATTAATCTTAGTGACAGCAATAAATCCTACACCAGCAGGTGAAGGAAAGACAACGACTACAGTAGGTCTTGGAGATGCATTGTCACAAAAAGGAAAAGATACAGTTATAGCGTTACGTGAGCCATCACTTGGACCTGTATTTGGTGTAAAAGGTGGTGCTGCAGGTGGTGGATACGCACAAGTCGTACCAATGGAAGATATTAACCTGCATTTCACAGGTGATTTACATGCTATTGGTGCAGCAAATAATCTGATTGCTGCAATGCTAGATAACCATATACAGCAAGGAAATGATTTGAATATTGATACAAGACGTATAACGTGGAAACGTTGTGTTGATATGAACGATAGACAATTAAGATTTATGGTTAATGGTATGGGTGGAAAAGCAAATGGTACACCAAGAGAAGATGGTTTTGATATCACAGTAGCATCTGAGATAATGGCTATATTGTGTTTAGCGAATGATTTAGATGATCTAAAAGAAAGAGTATCAAGTATCATTTTGGGCTACAACTATGAAGGACAACCAGTTACAGCAGGTCAGTTAAAAGTACAAGGGGCTGTAGCGGCACTTTTAAAAGACGCATTAAAGCCAAACTTGGTACAAACACTTGAGCAGACACCTACATTTATCCATGGTGGGCCTTTTGCAAATATTGCACATGGTTGTAATAGTGTAATGGCAACTAAAATGGCTCTTAAACTAGGTGACTATGTTGTTACTGAGGCAGGATTTGGTGCAGACTTAGGTGCAGAAAAATTTATAGACATAAAATGTAGACTGAGTGGATTAAAACCAGATGCAGTTGTTGTTGTAGCAACAGTTAGAGCGTTAAAGCATCACGGTGGTGTTGTAAAAGCTGATCTTGGTATAAAAAATACAGAAGCTTTAGGTAAAGGAATGCCAAACTTATTAAAGCATATTCAAAATTTAACAAAAGTATTTGGACTATCTGTAGTAGTAGCGATTAACAAATTCCCTACTGATACAGATTCTGAATTAAGATACATTGAAGAAAAATGTAAAGACTTAGGCGTAAATGTAGCCATTTCAGAAGTCTGGGAAAAAGGTGGCGCAGGTGGTTTAGAACTAGCAGAAAATGTCATTGAACTTATTGAAAAAGATGAAACACATTTTAGATATGCATACGATGATAATACATCTATAAAAGAGAAAATTGAAAGTATAGCACACAAAGTATATGGTGCTAGTGAAGTTGAGTTTGTTGGAAAAAGTATAAAGCAAATGGAAGAGTTAGAAGCATTAGGATATGGTAAAATGCCAATTTGTATGGCAAAAACACAGTATTCATTATCTGATGATCCTAAAAAACTAGCTTGTCCAACTAACTTTAAAGTATCTATTAATAATCTAAAAGTCTCTGCTGGAGCAGGGTTCATAGTAGCACTTACGGGTGATATTATGACAATGCCTGGGCTTCCAAAAGTACCTTCGGCAGAAAAAATCGATGTAGATAACACAGGGAAAATATCAGGTCTATTCTAAATAAAAATATATAAAAAATTTGGGTTACGGATGTGGAGAAAAAGATGGAATCAAGATCAAATATTGTAAAATCAATTGTAAAAGCATTTGAAATTCTTGAACTCTTAGATCATCATGGGGAGATGGGTATAACAGAAATCAGTCAAGCACTTGATTGGGATAAAAGTACAGCCTATCGAATAGCAGCTAGTTTAAAAGAGACAGGATATATCGTACAAAATGATAAAAATAGTAAGTATGCCAATAGTTTTAAGCTTTTCGAAATGGGAAATAACGTTATTGAAAAGCTAGGGCTAAGAAGAAAAGCGCAACCATACTTAGAGCAGTTAGCAAGATCAACAAATGAAACAGTTAACTTAGCAATAATGTATGATGCACATATCATGTATATTGATAAAATTGAAAGTACTGCTACAACAAAAGTTGCACTTAATGTTGGTAAAAAAATACCAGCATACTGTACGGGTCTGGGTAAAACCATGATGGCTTTTATGACAGATGACCAAATAAATGCAATAATTGACAAAACAACTTTTGAACAATATACACATACAACAATAAAAACCCCAGAAGAATTAAAAGAACAGTTAAAAACAATAAAGCGTCGAGGCTTTGGCTTTGATGATGAAGAATATGTTGAAGGACTGAAATGTATAGCTGCACCAATTTTTAACGAAGAAAGCAAAGTCGTAGCAGCTATAAGTTTAGCAGTACCAAAGTACAGATATGACGAAGGTCAAAAGGAAATAGGTTATGAATACTTAGTGAAAGCGACAGCAAATAACCTGTCGAAAGAGTTGGGTTTTATAAAAATAAATAATTAAATATTTTAAGGAGGACAAAAGAATGTCTAAAATTAGTACTCAAAAGCTTCAGGAGATGAAAGAGCAAGGCATAAAGATTAGCATGACAACAGCTTATGATTATCCAACAGCATGCTTAGTGGATCAAGCTGGTATAGAAATAGCTCTTGTTGGTGACTCATTATCAATGACAGTACTCGGATTAGATTCAACTGTACCTTGCACAATGGAACAAATGATACATCATATCAAACCTGTAGTAAAGGGTGCGCCAAACTGTTTAGTGGTTGGTGACATGCCTTTCGGTTCGTACAATGTATCAGATGAGCAAGCGATTATCAATGCCACACGTCTAATGAAAGAAGGTGGCTGCGATGCAGTGAAACTAGAGGGTGGTGCTGAAATGGCAAGTAAGGTAAAGGCTATTTCTGATGCAGGGATACCTGTAATGGGGCATATTGGTTTAACACCTCAAACTGTATCAAAATTAGGTGGATTTAAAGTTCAGGGAAAAGGTGAAGCTGCAGCAAGAAAACTCTTAGATGATGCATTTGCATTACAAGAGGCAGGTGCGTGGGGACTTATACTTGAATGTATTCCAGAGCAACTAGCAAAATTAGTAACAACTAAAATGACAATACCAACAGTAGGTATTGGTGGTGGAAGATATTGTGATGGCCAAGTATTGGTGTTTCATGATATGTTTGGCTTATTTGAAAAATTTACACCAAAATTTGTAAAACAATATATGCAATTATCTCAAGAACTTGTTAAAGGACTAGAAGCATTCAAAGATGAAGTAAGAAGCGGTGCTTTTCCAGAAGAAAAGCATGGATTTGCTGGTATCGAGGAAGAAGAACTTAAGAAACTATATTAATAGTAATAGTTTGCTTAAAAAAGCTTAGTCTAGGTTAAAATAGCTAGTTTTAATGAAGAATTGAGGTAATTATGAAAATCGCAATAATTGGTTCTGGCGCTATGGGCTGTGTTTTTGGTGCAAAGCTTAAAGAATCAGGAAATGACGTCTATTTAATAGATGTGTGGCAAGAGCATATAGACCATATAAATAATCACGGATTAGAAATAAAAGGAATAGATGGAAATCGGATTATACAAGGCATCAAAGGGACTGTAGATGGCAAAACCATCGGAACAGTAGATTTAGTTTTGGTCTTTGTGAAATCTACATTATCGGATATTGCTGTAAAAGAAAACTTATCATTATTTAACGATGATACTGTTGTGCTAACATTGCAAAATGGTTTAGGTAATATGGAAAAGATTAGCCAAGTAATTAACCCTAGTCAAGTAATTGCTGGAACAACTGCACATGGTGCATACTTGCTTGAAAAAGGAAGTGTAATGCATGCAGGCAAAGGTAAAACAGTTATTGGTGAACTAGATGGCAAAAGAACTGAGCGAATAGCGTTAATTAACAACTTACTTAACGACTGTGGGTTAGAAGCAAGTGTGTCAGACAATGTAATAAGCTTAGTATGGGATAAATTACTAGTAAATGTAGGCATAAATGCATTAACAGCAATTACAGAGCAAAAAAACGGTAAGCTAGTAGAACATAGCGAAACCATAGAAATAATGGAAAAAGCAGTTAAAGAAGCAATGAAAATAGCAAAAGCTAAAGGCATCATATTGTCTTATGATGATCCTGTAGCAAGATGCAAGGAAGTGTGTCAGTTAACTGCAAACAACAAATCATCCATGTTACAAGATATATTAAATAAAAGAAGAACAGAAGTAGATACAATCAATGGTGCTATTGTAGATGCTGGAAAAAGTTTTAATATAGAGACACCCATTAATGAGGTATTAACGCAACTTGTTCGTTTTAAAGAGAAAAACTACTAGATAAAGGTAGGGTCAAAATTGACCCTACCTTTTAATGCAATAAAAGGAGGCGGTTTTATGTCCGATTGTGATTTAATCAAAAATAATATAGATTATGATGAATTAATTACATTTACACAAAAGATAGTCCAGATGGACAGTGTATTTGATCCTTTAAAAAAGGAAAAGAATGAAGAAAATGTAGCTAATTTTATTGCAAAATATTTAGAAACAATAGGGCTAGAAGTTCACTTAGATTATGTAACAGCCCATAGACCAAATGTCATTGGAATATACGATACTAAAATACCAGGAAAAACCTTATTGTTTGAAGGACATACGGATGTAGTTACAGCGGGTGATATGAGTAAATGGACATACGATCCTTTTGGCGGAAAAATAGTAGATAATAAGCTTTATGGAAGAGGCGCGTGTGATACAAAAGGAAATGTTGCAGCAGCAATATTTGCAGTGAAGTCATTAATCGAATCAAAAACGATACAAAAGGGCAAAATAATTTTGTGTATACCTGTAGATGAAGAAGGTCTAATGATAGGCATAAAGGATTTTATAAAAAAAGGATGGGCGGATCATGTTGATGGAGCAATTATATGCGAGCCGGAAGAAAATCAATTATGTATAACTCAAAAGGGTGCTATCCGTCTGGCCATACATATACAAGGGAAAATGGCACATGGTGCTATGCCTTTGTCTGGTATTAATCCAAACTGGGAAATGGCACATTTGATAGTGGCATTGGAAACATATGAAAATTCTTTGAAAAAGATACATGGAAAAGATCTGTTTTTAGGTTATCCCAGTGTAACACCAACCATTGTAAAAGCACCCTATAGAGGGGAAGCTCAAATCAATGTAATACCAGATGATTGCTATATAACTTTGGACATAAGAACGATTCCTGGGCAAAAACATGAAGAAATAATAGAAGATATCAAAAATATTATAGAGCAACTTGCAAAAAAACGTGAAAAATTTAGTGCCACATTAGAAAAAATAGAAGAAAGACCTTGGACAAAGACAGATCAAGAAGATCCGTTGGTAAAAGCTGTATCCATAGCCTATGAAAAAGTAACACATAAAAAGCCAGTATATAACGGTGTACCTGGTGCTACAGATGGAACCTTTTTACATGCACTTAAAAACATTCCAATAATAACCATTGGAGCAGGTGACAGATCTATACCCCATCAAGTTGATGAATATGTTGATATTAATGAATTAAAGCAAACAACACAAATATATGCATGTGCAGCAAGTTATTTTTTAAATATAAGCGCAAATGAATCAATTGCGCCCGCATTTGGAGTCGCAAACAGTGGCTTGCGACAAAGATAGGGAGGCCTCGATGGGCGACCTATTCTTTATGATAATAATTAGGAGGAAAAAATGACTAAGAAAGAACGCAATATACAAATAAACAAAGAAGCAAAATTTACAGTGTTATTATATATATTATTTTTTGTCTGGTGGTTTGTAACTGGATATGGGTTTAGTAAAGGTGACCCTAGTCAATTTACTTATGTGATGGGACTACCTATGTGGTTTTTCTTAAGCTGTGTAGTCGGTTGGTTACTTGCAACAGCAGGGGTTATATTTCTAGTCAAAAAAGTATTTAAAGATGTACCATTTGATGATGAAGCATTAGAGGAGGACAAATAAATGGGAAATATACAAATATTAATACCTATGGTTATTTATTTGGCAGCCATGCTAGGGATTGCAGTATGGGCAAGCAAATCATCAACTACTGCAAAGGGCAGTTTTATAGAAGAATATTTTATAGGTGGCAGAAAAATGGGAGGCTTTGTATTAGCAATGACACTAATAGCAACTTATTCAAGTGCAAGTAGTTTTGTTGGAGGGCCAGGTGTTGCTTATTTAAAAGGCTTAGGATGGGTGTTTTTAGCAATGATACAAGTGCCTACAGCATTTTTAACATTAGGCGTTGTCGGCAAGAAATTTGCTATTATATCAAGACGAATAAATGCAGTGACAGTAACAGATTTTTTACGTGCAAGATATAAATCAGACATTGTAGTAATTATTTCATCAGTTGCACTGATCGCATTTTTTGCAGCTATAATGGTCGCTCAATTTATTGGAGGCGCAAGACTATTTCAATCAATCACTGGATACTCATACGAGTTAGGACTCATAATATTTGGTGTTGCAGTAATTATATATACGACTATAGGTGGTTTTAAAGCAGTTGCTATTACAGATGCAATTCAAGGTGTTGTAATGATGATTGCGACAGTATTTATATTAGTTGCAGTGATAAAACTTGGCGGAGGTATGGGTGAGATTACTGAAACATTGATTCAAACCAAACCAACGTATCTTGAGCCAACAGCTGGTGGAACAATCACAAAACCATATATATTGTCATTTTGGATGCTTGTAGGAATCGGTATATTAGGACTGCCACAAACAACCGTAAGAGGGATGGGATTTAAAGATTCGAAATCTCTGCATGATGCAATGATTATTGGTACGTTTGTAGTAGGTTTTTTGATGTTAGGCATGCATTTAGTAGGCGTATTTGGCCAAGTTGCGCTAACAGATACATTAGAATCAGTTGATCTAATCGTCCCAACATTAACGATAAAGGCACTACCACCAATATTAGCAGGGCTATTTATTGCAGGACCATTGGCAGCTATTATGTCTACAGTAGACTCAATGCTACTTTTAGCAGCAGCAGCAATAATAAAAGATTTGGTGATGAATTATTCAAAGAAAGACTTATCTGAGACGAATATAAAGCGCATAAGTTTTGTAAGTACAGCCATATTAGGTAGTGTTGTATTTATATTTGCATTTAAACCACCAGCTCTCATCGTTTGGATTAATTTATTTGCATTTGGTGGACTGCAAGCTGCATTTTTATGTCCAACTATATTTGGACTATATTGGAAAAAGGCTAATGCCACGGGTGCAATATTATCATTTGTGGGTGGGGTAGGTGCTTATTTTTACTATACAATTACAAAAGTAAAATACATAGGCATGCACCAAATAGTACCAACAATTGCAATAGCAGTAATACTATTTGTCATTGGAAGTTATATAGGAAAGAAACCAGATGCAGAAACATTGCGATTATTTTATGATGAAGAGTAAAACAATGATCAAATAATTAATAATAGTAAAATAGGACAGTGCTTGGATATAAGCACTGTCCTATTCTTATGTGGAAAATAAAAGTAAGAGATACAAGGCATTTGGATACTATAATTCTGATTTTAACAAAAATATACAGAAAATTAAATAAAGTTTGAATTATTCGCTAACAATCGATATAATATGTCTATAGAGTTATTTTTTTCATGGATTATGAGGATTTTTTGTTATGAGATTAGCTAAAACAAGGGTTCTTAAATTGATTCATCGTGAAATTCATAAGTGGCACCAGTTTGTTCATAAGGGAGATAAAGAAATAGTAGCACACTGCAATAATGTTAGTAGAGTGACAGACTTGTTAGCAAAGGAACTAAAGCTAGGTGATAATCTAAGAAAAGAGATTACATATGCTGCTAAAATTCATGATGTAGGCAAAATAAGAATTAGCAAACGAATATTAAATAAGCCAAGTAGCTTAGATGCAGATGAGTTTGAAATAATTAAAACTCACGCACACCTTGGCGGCGAAATGATACAAAGAAAGCCCTATATGCGACGTATAGGGCACATTGTTACACATCACCATGAATGGTACAACGGAAATGGCTATCCATACGGGCTAAAAGGAGAAGATATTCCTATTGGCTCAAGAATAATAGCTGTGGCTGATGCATATGATGTAATGGTTAATACCCGTGTGTACTCTGAAAAAAAGAGTAAAGAAGAAATTATAGCAGAGTTAAAAAAGTATTCGACGATACAGTTTGATCAAGATATTGTTGATGTAATGATTAAGTTGATTGAATCAGATGCAATAGTATTTTAAGAAAAAACAACCAAACTTTGGTTGTTTTTTCTTGTCGAATGGTGTTAATTAAGACAGTTTCCGTGTCATATGTGCACAAATCCTTACAAATAATAGAAAATGTGCTAAGTTAAATTTACAAATAATTGTTAATCAAAATAATATCAGAGATTGATTGTGAAGGAGAATTAAATGAAATTAAATGCAATTAAAGGATGTTTATTCGGATGTGCAATAGGGGATGCCATAGGAAAATCAGTTGAGAACATGAACTTTAAAGATATAAGGGAAAAATATGGATATGAGGGGATATCAGAATTACCTACTAATGAAGAGGGAATAGCGGAGATATCAGATGATATTCAGATGACTTTATTTACTGCTGAAGGGGCACTAAGAGCAGAGTCTAGAATGAATGAAAGAGGTGTAGCACATTACCCGACTATAATTCACGAGTCATATAGAAGGTGGTTATCTACACAAGACACAAATGAAAAAAAGAGGAATTCAATACGGGTTGGTTAATGAAAGAAAAGCAAACATTATCACCAAAGCAAATTGATAATAATATTTTTTCGATATTAACTGCCAATAAAATTGGAAACACTCAAAATCCGTTAAATAAAAACAAAAAATGCAATGGCATTATAAAAGTTTCGCCTATAGGACTTATATTTGATGATCATATTGCTTTTGAAGCAGCGACAGAAGTTGGCGCAATAACACATGGTCATCCTACGGGGTATTTAGCTTCGGGATATTTGGCTTACCTTATTTCCCTACTTGTAAAAAGAGTAGATATAGAAGAAGCTATTTATAAAGCGACTTTAAAACTAAGAGAAAGCCGTCAGGCAAAAGATTTGTTAGATAAAATATATTTGGCAATGACACTTGCAGAAGGAACTCTTGATTCACCAAAAGCCATTAAAAAAATTGGGGCTGGAGCAGATGCTGACGAGGCGCTTGCAATAGCAATCTATTCAATATTTAAGCATAAAAAAAATTATACAGATTTTTTCAAAAAAGCAGTATTATGTTCAGTAAATCATGATGGTGATAGCAATACAACAGGAAACATTACAGGGGCCATTGTAGGCACATTTTTAGGATCAAAATTCATACCTAGAGATTGGATTGAAAAAGTTGAGATGAAGAGTGTATTAGAACAAATGTCATATGATTTATTTCAACGTTATGAAAATAGTACAGAATGGATTGAAAAATATCCAGCTGTATAATAGACATGTAATGTCAAAAGGGGTTTCATTTTAAGAGGAGCAGTTGCTTCTCTTTTTTTTTCTGCTAAAATCGACAAAAAATTTAAAATTATTTAAAAATACGGTGAATTCAAAGAACTGTTTTAGTATAATAATAATATGGAGGTAAGAATATGCGTAAAGAAAAATTAATCACAATAATTTTCATATTATTATTATTATTTATTGTTATGGTTGTAGGAGGTTGTAATAATAAGGTAGAAAATGATGACAGTGCTACTGTGAAAAAAGAACCAGTTAAAAAGATGGAAGACTCTGAGCACAAGATTACATTTGATGTAAAGTATGAAATATCATCCATTCAAATAATTTTACCAACGAGCATGAATGAACCTATCGTATATAACAAAATGGAAGGTGAAAAATTAGAAATTGAACGAACGACTTTTAAAGGCAACAAAATAAGATTAATAACAATTTTCACAAATGATATAACACAAAGCATTAATGAAGAACTAGAAGAGAATACATATGAAAAAAACATAACAATTGATGCAATTATTAGCGAAGCAAACCCAAACATATACATTGATAGTTACATGTATAGTACCTACGGTATTATATCAGAAATAACAATGCCATTTGAAGACATGGAAGAAAAAGATATAGATATAATCATTCCAAAGCATTTAAAAAGTATTAAAGCTGAAGTATTAGAGACTGATACTATAATACCTTTACGTTATACACCTAGTACTAAAGTGTATTTACAGACAAAAGTACCTTATGGATCCATAGAAAATGATGGTGCGTCATTAAACTTTTTTGAAGTCATAGAAAATGGACAAGATTATGCGTTTGATATAGTCTTTAGTCAACCAGTAGATGAAGAAAGTGTACTAACATCAGTCAAAGCAGCCTATGATAAACATAATGCAAGGTATGAATGGGTAGATGATCAAACAATAACAGTTAGTATAGATAATATAGAAAGTGTTATTTTAGAAGGTATAGATTTCACAAAGGCACTCGATGCAGAAGGTACACCGATAGGCAGTATTGTCTACTTTATATTAGACGTAAAAGTAGACTAGTGAATAAAAAAATTATGGTTTAACGTATTTTTTTCCTTGATAAGTGTCAAGGTCGCGTAATTGTTTATCTATTTGATTTAAAATCTGTTGTTTATCAGTACTCCATTTTGGTGCAATCAAAGTTTTCCAAGGGGCATCACCAGTGAGTCTATGAACAGAGATATCAGGAGAAAGAATTTCAAGAGCAGATACAATTAAATCAATATAATAGGCTCTATTTAAAGGAACGATTAAATTATCATGATATAAATTAGCTAACTGCGTATTTTCAACAATATGTAATAAATGAAATTTAACACCAAAAACATTTAAATCAGAGACATATTTGACTGAGGTCAATATGTCTTCTTTTGTTTCGTCAAACAGTCCAAAAATAAGGTGCACAACGGTTTTAATATTTAACTGATGCAAATGATAGATAGCTTGGTTAAAAGTATCTAAGGTGAAATGACGGTTAATACGTTTAGCCGTTTTTTCATGAATCGTTTGTAAACCAAGTTCAATCCAAAGATAAGTTTTTTTATTATAGTCATCTAAAAGATCTAAAATATCACTATCTAAGCAGTCAGGACGAGTTGCAATAGCAAGTCCAATGATTTTAGGGTGAGAAATAGCTTCGTCATAGCATTTTTTTAAATGCTCTATATTGCCATAAGTGCCTGAAAAGTTTTGAAAATAAGCGATATATTTTCCTTTTGGCCATTTTGTACTAAGTCTTTGGATTTGTTCATTAATTTGATCAGTAATGGATAATCCTGCAGAAGATGCAAAATCCCCTGAACCAGACTCAGAACAAAACACACACCCTTCGGTATCCAGTGAGCCATCTCTATTTGGGCATGTAAAACCACCATTTAATGAAAGCTTGATGACCTTTTCGTTAAACGTATTTTTCATTTCATAATTAAGTGTGTGGTATCGTTTATCAAACCATAAAGTCATGTTTTACCTCTTTGAATTCTATGATATAATGATGTTTCTTAAAGCAACAAGTAATACAGAAATTATTATATAGTAAGAGAGAGATAATTAAAAGGAGAGAAAACATGGCTAAGGAGATTTATCCAGGTATTTTTAAACACGACATTCCACTACCTAAAAACCCGTTAAAAGCATTAAGTTGTTATATCATTAAATCAGACGAGAAAAATATAGTGATTGATTTAGGGTTTAATAAAGCAGAGTGTCAAGAATCATTAGAAGGCGCGTTTAAAGAATTAGACTTAGATTTAGATAAAACAGAAATTATTATTACTCATTTACATTCAGATCATTGTGGTCTAGCAGCTGAAATGTATAAAAAAGGATTACCAATCTACTCAGGTAGACTAGAAAGAGAATATCTATATAAAATGGCAAATAATTCTTATTGGGAGAACTTAGAGTCCTTTAAAGTTTTATTTGGCTTTGGAGCCGATTTCATGTCTTTTGACAGACATCCTGGTTATAGATACAGCTATAGAGAAGAAATCGAAATAAAACCATTAGATGCAGGTGAAATCATAGAAATAGGTGCGTATAAATTTGAAATAATAGCTTTACCAGGGCATACGCCAGGGCAAATAGGGTTATATGAAAAAGATCATCAGATTTTATTTTCTGGAGACCACGTACTTGATGACATAACACCAAATGTTGCATTTTGGAATTATGACCAAGATATGTTAGCTATCTATTTTGATAGTTTAAGAAAAGTACAGAAGATGGATGTAAAAAAAATATTTACATCTCATAGAAATTCTGACTTTGATCACAAAAAACGAATAGATGTATTGATTAATCATCATCATCATAGATTAGAAGAAATAATAGGTATATTAAGAGATGCAGACATGGATAAATGTAATATAGAGTACATAGCTTCAAAAATGGAGTGGGATATTGTTACAGAGTCTTGGGATACTTTCCCAAAGCCACAAAAATGGTTCGCAGCTAAAGAAGCAATGGGTCATGTAGAGCATTTAGTACATACTAATAAAGTTGAAAGAAGCTTTGAAGAAGGGGTAGTATACTACAACCTGATATAAGAGGTAAATATGAAAAAAAATTATCATCAGATGACAGAAAAAATTATAAAAGAAAATAATGAGTTATTGAAAGTACCGACATTACTATTACATAGTTGTTGCGCACCTTGTAGTAGTGCTGTTTTAGAGTGGTTAGGACAACATTTTAAAATAAGTGTTTTCTTTTACAATCCAAACATAACAGAAACTGATGAATATAATAAACGTGTGAAAGAACAACAACATTTTATAGAACAAATAGCAACTAAACATCCGATAGCATTTTTAGAAGGTAGCTATGATGTAGAACAATATATTACATTAGCAAAACCTTATGCAGAAGATCAAGAAGGCGGTAAAAGGTGCGAGCTGTGCTATCATCTAAGGTTAAAAGAAACTGCACTCATTGCAAAAAAATTAGGCTTTGATTATTTTACAACAACACTTTCCATAAGCCCCTTGAAAAATGCACAAGTATTAAATGAAATTGGTGAAGCATTAGAAAATGAAATAGATATAAACTATTTGTACAGTGACTTTAAAAAGAAAGAAAAATACAAAAGAAGTATAGAAATGTCAAAAGAATATAATTTGTATCGGCAAGATTATTGCGGATGCATTTACTCAAAAGACAAATAATAATTTGAGTTATAGATTCAAATTGGTATTGCAATACTACAACGCTTCTGTTATAGTATACAAGGATGTTTATGCATCCTAAAAAAATACGCACATTTCGTGAGGCTTGAACAGGTGCTGTTATCAGTTCTTCAGGCAGATGATCGAGATGGAGGTAAAAACCGAGGAGGAAACAAATTATGGCAGTTATTTCAATGAAACAATTGTTGGAAGCAGGTGTTCACTTTGGACACCAAACTAGAAGATGGAACCCAAAAATGGCGAAGTACATCTTCACAGAGAGAAATGGTATCTACATCATTGACTTACAAAAGACAGTGAAAAAGGTTGAAGAGGCTTATAACTTTGTTAAAAGCGTTTCGGCTGAAGGAAAGCCAGTTCTTTTCGTAGGAACTAAGAAACAAGCACAAGATTCAGTACAAGTAGAAGCAAACAGATGTGGACAGTTCTTCGTTAACCATAGATGGTTAGGTGGAATGTTAACAAACTACAAGACTATCAGTAAAAGAATCAGCAGATTATTTGCATTAAAGAAAATGGAAACTGATGGAACTTTTGATGCTTTAACTAAAAAAGAAGTAAGTAAATTAAAATTAGAGCAAGAAAAATTAGAAAAATTCTTAGGTGGAATCAAAGACATGAAAGGTATGCCTGGTGCTATCTTCGTAGTTGATCCAAGAAAAGAGAGAATTGCAGTTGCAGAAGCTAGAATTTTAGGAATCCCAGTTGTTGGTATCGTAGATACAAACTGTGACCCTGACGAAGTTGATTATGTAATTCCTGCAAATGATGATGCTATCAGAGCAGTAAAATTAATCACTGGCAAAATGGCAGAAGCAGTTATCGAAGGAAAGCAAGGGCAAGATGATGATGCAGCTGAAGCAACTCCAGCAGCTAAACCAGCAGCTAAGCCGGCGGCAAAGCCAGCAGCAACAAAGCCTGTAGCTAAAAAAGAAGCTTAAGATAAGTATATCTTATCTCAGTAGATAGATTAAGTATTTTGATTTTCTGAAGGTAAGAGTTACACTCTTACCTTTCATATTGAAAAAAATAATGTTTTTTAATTGAATAGGAGGAATTAACAATGGCTGTAACAGCGGCAATGGTAAAAGAATTACGTTCAATCACAGGTGCAGGAATGATGGACTGCAAGAAAGCTTTAACTGAGACTGACGGAGATATAGAAAAATCGATTGAGCTATTAAGAGAAAAGGGATTAGCTAAAGCGGCAAAGAAAGCTGGTAGAATAGCAGCAGAAGGCCTTATTGATATAGCAATTTCAGAAGATGGTTCATCAGCAGTAGTTGTTGAAGTTAACTCAGAAACTGACTTCGTTGCTAAAAATGAAGAATTTCAAGGATTTGTAGCAGGGATAGCAACTATTACTTTAAACAATGAATTTGCAGATGTAGATGCTTTATTAGCAGCACAGTTTGATGCAGAGACAACAGTACAAGAAACTTTAAACAACAAGATTGCTAAAATCGGTGAAAACATGAACTTAAGAAGATTTGAGAAGTTCAACACACCAGGAACAGTAAATGTTGGATACATACACGGTGGTGGAAAGATTGGTGTTTTAACACAATACGAAACTGAAGCTACTTATGCAGATATCGAAACTATGGGTAAAGATGTTGCTATGCAAATCGCAGCTATGAGTCCTAAGTACTTATCAGAAGCAGATGTTGATCCTGAATACATTGAGTCTGAGAAGAAGATATTAATGCAACAAGCATTAAATGAAGGAAAGCCTGCTAATATCGTTGAGAAAATGGTAGAAGGTAGATTAAAGAAAGATTTAAAGCAAGTTTGCTTATTAGCACAACCATTTGTTAAAGATGGTGATGTAATCGTTGAACAATATATCAATAACACTGCAAAAGCAGTTGGAAAAGATATTAAAATTGCAAAGATGATTAGATTTGAAATTGGTGAAGGTATTGAAAAAGCTGAAGATAACTTTGCTGAAGAAGTAGCAAAAATGTCAAAATAAAACATAATATGAAAGAACACTATTGATTGTGATAGTGTTCTTTTTTAGGGAAAATACAAAAAAATAGACTTTTAACCAAAAATAATAAATTGTTAAGAAAAATAATACCTGAATAAGGTATACTATATATAATGTGAATTGTTAAAAAATGGTTGCTGAGAGAGACTCGGAGGAAGGATTATTATGGAACCTAAGTATAAAAGAGTAATTTTAAAAATAAGTGGTGAAGCTTTAGCAGGGGAAAAAGGTTTTGGACTAGAAGACGAAACTTTGGTTGCAATTGCAAAACAAGTTAAAAGCTTAAGAGACTTAGGCGTTCAAGTTGCTGTAGTAGTAGGTGGAGGTAACTTTTGGCGTGGGAGAAGTAGTAAAAGCATGGATCGTGCAACAGCGGATTATATGGGTATGTTAGCAACAGTAATCAATTCATTAGCATTCCAATCAGCTTTAGAAAGCATTGGAATTCCAACAAGAGTTCAAACTGCAATTGAGATGAAAGAGATTGCGGAGCCTTATATTAGAAGAAAAGCTATGAATCATTTAGATAATGATATTGTTGTCATATTTGGAGCAGGGACAGGGAATCCGTTCTTCTCAACAGATACGACTGCAGCATTACGTGCAGCAGAGATAGAAGCAGAAGTGATTTTACTAGCTAAAAAAGTAGATGCAGTTTATGATTCTGATCCAGAATTAAACCCGGATGCAAAGAAAATTGATGATATAACATTTATTGAAGTCCTTAATAAGGGATTAGGCGTAATGGATGCTACTGCAGCATCGTTGTGTATGGATAATGACATTCCTATTCATGTATTTGGTTTAAGTGAAGCGGATAATGTTGTTAAAGCAATTATGGGCGAGAAGATAGGTACTATGATTAAATAATTAGTATGGAAATAGTAATATGAATTATGGTATAGTATTATAGAGAATATTCATAGGAGGTAGTGTTATGCAACTGCATATTGAAGTACATGAAAGATTAGAAGACAAAATGGACAAGACAATCAATGTTCTTAAAGATGAAATGAATTCTATAAGAGCTGGTCGAGCGAATCCACAATTATTAGATAGAATATCGGTAGAATATTATGGCGCACCAACACCACTAAAGCAATTAGCTAATGTTGCTGCACCAGAAGCGAGACAATTAACTATTCAGCCATTTGATCCTTCGATTATTACTGATATTGAAAAAGCAATTTTACAATCAGATATAGGTATTAATCCTTCTAACGATGGAAAAATTATTAGATTAATTATTCCTCAACTAACTGAAGAAAGAAGAAAAGAGTTAGTAAAGGTTATTAAACGTGTTGGAGAAGATGCTAAAGTAGCATTAAGAAATGAAAGACGTCATGCCAATGATGAGCTTAAAAAATTAGAAAAAAATGGTGAATTAACAGAAGACGAGTTGAAAGCATCTTTAGAAGAAGTTCAAAAGATGATTGATGACCATGGAAAAGCTGTTGATCAAGTTGTTTCTTCTAAAGAAGAAGAAGTAATGGTGGTATAAGTGATTGAGTGGCCAATCGTTTTAGGTTTTTTAGTAGATGAAGCTAAAGAAATATTAGAATCGAAAGATTTAAAGTATTCTATTGTTGAAACTAGCTCACCTAAAGGTATTGATTATGAAGGTACATACCGCGTGATAAAGCAAGTAAATAAAGGTGATGTACTAGAATTAACAGTATGTCAAATGTAAGTAATAAGAGCAGTGAAATCTAGGTTTGACAACGTGTAATCTATACGTTGTCCTCCTAGATTTTTGAAGTACATAGAAAAGTATTATTTTTGTAGTAAATAGGATAAAGGTGCATAAATGGCAATAGATATGAAAAATATACCAAACCATGTCGCTATTATTATGGATGGCAATGGTAGATGGGCTCAAAGTAGAAAACTTCCTAGATTGGCAGGACACAAGGCAGGTGTAGAATCTCTAAGAGAGATTATTAGGACATCATCAGACATTGGTATTCATCATTTGACTGTATATGCCTTTTCTACAGAAAATTGGAAAAGACCTGAAGAAGAAGTAAATGGATTATTTAAGTTGTTAGTTTTATATTTGGAAAAAGAACTTAAAGATATTCATAATAACAATGTTAGATTGAAAGTAATAGGTAATTTAAAACAATTACCTTTAAATGTTATAAATAAAATTGAAAATGCAATAGAGAAGACTAAAGATAATACGGGATTGACTTTCAATATTGCACTTAACTATGGTGGTCGTGATGAATTAATCCATAGTATTAAAAAAGTAGCAGAATTAGCTGGAAATGGTGAAATAACACCAGAATCAATAGATGAATCAGTTATTGAAAAATATCTTTATACTAGTGATATACCAGACCCAGATTTAATTATTAGAACAAGTGGGGAAATTAGATTAAGTAATTTCTTGTTATGGCAATCTGCCTATAGTGAGTTGTATTTTACTAAGACTTTATGGCCAGATTTTGATGAAACAGCATTATTTGAAGCAATTGAAGAATATCAAAACAGAAAGCGTAGATACGGAGGTATCTAAAAGGGAGAATAGATATGAAAACAAGAATTGTTTCTGCATTAATCCTTTTACCACTGCTAGGCGCAGTTGTTGCAGGTGGCACAGTTTTAAAGATTACTGGTTTTATTATTTCTGTAATTATGCTTTATGAATTGTTTCATGCATTTAAAAAAATTGATATTGAACCGGTTTTAACGATTGGTATTGTAAGTTGTACAGCATTATATATTATTGATCATTATGGTGCATCAGGTGATTATTATATGTCATGGATTTTTTTGACAATGTTTTTATGTACCGTATATTCACTTGTATCTAAGAATCATAATGTTTTAGATTCTGTTGTGACTTTTTTTGGTGTGTTTTACGTCGTCTTTTTACCGTACCATGTAATTATTTTTGATGATTTAATAGGTTTTGAGTCATATATTTGGTTAATATTTACATCGGCCTTTATTACTGATTCAGCGGCTTATTTTTCGGGTATGCTATTTGGCAAGCACAAGTTGATGCCGGAAGTTAGCCCTAAGAAAACCATCGAAGGCGCAATAGGTGGTGTTGTAGGTAGTTTGGTTTCTGCAGGTATTATAGGATATTTTGTTGATTCTTCAATGATTGTTCACTTTATTATTATAGGTACACTAGGTAGTTTAGCTGGACAAATGGGTGATTTGATTGCTTCTGCAATTAAAAGAAAGCTTGAAATTAAAGATTTTTCTAACTTGATACCGGGACATGGTGGTGTGCTAGATAGATTTGACAGTGTTTTATTTACTGCTCCTGTAGTATATTATTATGTTTTACATATTTTAACTTAAAGGAAATAGATATGAAAAAAATTGCAATACTAGGCTCAACGGGTTCTATTGGAACTCAAGCCTTAGAAATAGTAAAAAATAATCCAGAGCTTTTTGAAATAGATACTCTAACTTGTTGGAAGAATGTTGGCTTGCTAGAAAAACAGATTAATGATTTTTCTCCTAACAATATTGTTGTTGCAAAAGAAGCAGATGCTTTGGCATTAACTAAGAAATATCCAAAGATTAATATTTCTTTTGGGGAAGATTCTTTGACTGATGTTGTAAAAGCTTCTGAGGCAAGTTTTGTTTTAAATGGTTTAGTAGGAATGGTAGGACTAAGACCAACATATGAAGCTATTAAACAAAAAAAAGATATTGCTTTAGCTAATAAAGAAACTATTGTTGTTGGCGGCAAGCTAATTATAGATGAAGTGAAAAAACAAGGTGTTAGTCTATTGCCTGTTGATAGTGAACATAGCGCTATTTTTCAATGTCTTAATGGTGCTGAAGATAAGAGTGTCAAGCGAATTGTTTTGACAGCATCTGGGGGTCCTTTTAGAGGATATACATTGAAACAACTAGGTGAGGTAACTCTTTCTGATGCATTGAAACACCCTAATTGGTCAATGGGAAGTAAGATCACTATTGATTCTGCTACTATGATGAACAAAGGGTTAGAAGTTATTGAAACAAAATGGCTATTTGATGTGTCCCATAGACAAATCGATGTAGTGATTCATAAGGAAAGCATTATTCATTCTATGGTAGAATTTATTGATGGTTCCACTATCGCTCAACTTGGCTATCCTGAAATGAAAGTACCTATCCAATATGCTTTTACTTACCCGGAACGTATAAAAAGTCCTTTGAGTCAGTCTCTAAATTTAGCGACTATTGGTAATCTTTCTTTTGAAGAACCTAAAAATCAAGTATTTACTTGTCTTCGCATGGCGTATGATGTTTTAGATGCTGGTGGTAGTTATTCTATAGCTTATAATGCGGCTAATGAAGTTTTAGTAGAAATGTATTTAAACAAAGAAATAAGTTTTTTAGATATTCAAAATAATATTGCAAAAGTATTAGACCAGCATCAATCGGTAAGTAATCTCTCAATAGATGATATTTATGCACTTGACCATGATATCAGAAAACAAGTAAGGATGGATATAGTATGATCAATTTTGAAAATATCATTATGATAGCGACAGCACTAATTATATTTGGTGTCTTAATATTGGTACATGAGGCGGGACATTTTTTTGTAGCAAAAGCAGTTGGTATTAAAGTAGACAAATTTGCTATTGGTATGGGTCCAAGGATTTTTAGTGTAACTAAAGGTGAAACAGAATACTCTATTAGAGCATTTCCAATAGGTGGATATGTAAAGATGGAAGGTGAAGATGAAGAATCAGATCATGCACGTAGTTTTACTTCAAAATCAATACCTCAAAAAATAGCGGTTTCTGCAGCTGGAGCTGCAATGAACTTTGTTTTAGCGATACTTATAATTGTAGGTATATTTTTAAGTATTGGTTTTCCTACAACGTCTGTAGGGGAGTTACTAGAAAACAGACCAGCTCAATCAGCAGGTATTATGGTTGGCGATGAAATCCTAATGGTTAATGAAACTGAAATAACTGTTTGGACAGATATTCAAGAGGCCATAGCTTCTAGTGAAGGTGAATCTATCGAGATTTTAATTAATAGAGATGGTTCAGAGCAAATGATTGTTACTCAAGTAGCATCAGAAGACGGTAGACGTGTGATTGGTATTATCCCACAAAATGAAAAGAAGGTATTTTTATCATTTAAATATGGTGTGGAGACTGCGTTTGCATTAGTTGGTACGATGATTGGTTTCTTTGGGGATTTATTTAGAGGTCAAGCAAACACTGGCGATGTTGTTGGTCCAGTGGGGATTATTTCTTTAGTTGGTGAAGCAACACGACAAGGGGTTTATAATGTAATGAGCTTGGCTGCTATGATTAGTATGAACTTAGCGGTTATTAATTTATTGCCATTACCTGCTCTTGATGGAGGAAGAATATTATTGCTTGCTATTCAAGGTATTACTGGAAAGAAAATTTCTGCAGATAAAGAAGGTTGGATACATTTTATTGGATTTGCAGTTTTAATAGGATTATTAATTGTAGTTTCATATAGAGATATTATTAGGATTTTTGTAGGGAACTAAGGAGTTATTATGCATAACAAACATACGAAACAAGTGAAATGTGGTAATGTATTGATCGGTGGTGGTGCACCTATTACTATTCAGTCAATGACAAATACTATTACATCAAATATTGAAGAAACGGTTAATCAAATACATGCTTTGGAAGAAGCCGGTTGTGAGATTGTCCGTGTTGCTGTGCCTGATATGGATTCTGCTAATGCAATTAGTGAAATTAAAAAGCGTATTTCTATTCCGCTTGTTGCGGATATACATTTTGATTACAAATTGGCAATTGCAGCTATTGAAAATGGTGCAGATAAAATAAGAATTAACCCAGGGAATATTGGGAGCAATGATAAAGTTAAAGCAGTTATAGATACTGCGAAAGCATATAACATTCCAATTAGAATTGGTGTGAATTCAGGTTCTTTAGATTTAAAGATTGTAAGAAAATATGGCGGTGTTACTGCCGAAGGGCTTGTTGAAAGTGCTTTAGAATATATTGATTTGGTTGAAAAAATGGACTTTGATAATATTGTTATTTCGATTAAGTCATCAAACATACAGCTAAACCATGACGCGCATAAGCTTTTGATTAATCAAACGAAGTATCCTTTACATATTGGTGGGACTGAAATGGGATCTACAACATCGGGCAGAATGAAATCTGCCATTGGTATAGGTTCTTTGTTACTGGATGGCATAGGTGACACTTTTAGGGTTTCTATTACTGGTAATCCTGTTGATGAGATTGTTTTGGCAAAAGAGATTTTGAAGGCTTCTGGCATTAGAAAACATGGGGTTAATATTGTTTCTTGTCCTACTTGTGGTAGGAAGAGAGTTGATTTGGAAGCTATTTCGAATAAAATTGAAAAAGCTTTAGAGTCTGTTGATAAAACAGTGACAGTATCTATTATGGGATGTGAAGTTAATGGCCCGGGAGAAGCGAAAGAGTCAGATATTGGGATTGCTTGTGGTAAGGATTTTGTTTTGCTTTTTAAAAAAGGTGAGATTGTTGGTCGTACTACTGAGGAGCATGTTGTTGATGAGTTGCTTAAATTAATACAGTTGTTTTAGATAATGTTTTTTTATTTAATTTTATGACGGGAATCGTAAAATAGAGGGATTTGATTATATTATTTCTTGCTAGTAGGCCGCAAACCGCCTAAGGCTGCGAAATAATATAATCAAATCCCTTTTTCTATTTTACTTACTTTGAGATGCTAAAAACATTATCTTGAGAGGAGTTCATGCATTTTTAAAGGAGGGTTTTGTTTCCAAAACCTACATTAGATTTAAACATATCGCTTATCACTTTCGTTTAAGCTGGTAGGGTATTAGCCCATTTTTCTATTTTACTTACTTTGAGATGCTAAAAATATTATCTTGGTGGGAGTTCATGCATTTTTATAAAGAGGGTTTTGTTTCTAAAACCTGCGTTATATTTAAACATATCGCTTATCACGTTCGTTTAAGCTGGTAGGGCATTAACATATCGCTTATCACGTTCGTTTAAGCTGGTAGGGTATTAATCCTTTTTTTATTTTACTTACTTTGAGATGCTAAAAACATTATCTTTATAGGAGCCCATGAACATTTTAAAAGAGGGTTTTGTTCCAAAACCTACATCAACTTATAACCTATCACTTATCACATATCACTATCATTAACCTATCATTAAGCTGTCATTAATAACTAATTTTTTCTAGAAACTGCGTTGTTTGGCTATTAAATATAATATTATGTTGTTAAAACATATACTTAACACACAAAACCATGGCTTTTTAGACTATAATGGTATTATATTTATTAATTTGGGGAGATTTTGATGCATAATTTGATACTTGAGAAAATTAATTGGAAGCAACATCATTGTATTTTTCGTGATGAATGTAGGCTTGTTGTTGCTGATACTACTTTAAATAAAGCTACTAAAACTTTAACCTTAGATATTAGGGTTAATTTTATTGTGCCTATTGAGGCTTTGAAAACTATTGAAAATGATATGGTCGAGAAAATTGATATTGTTGATCAAGTTATTTTTAATTTTAGTTATTATGATGTTTATATGGAAAAAGAGCATATTGTTGATTATTTTGTTCCTCATATTTTCACATATATTGATCAAAATTATTCTCATTTATCTAGGGCGTTAAATCGTAACCGGTTTTCTCATGAGGGTGATGTTTTAAAACTGTATGCAGTTGGTGAGTTTGTTGTTAAGTCTTTAAATGATAGAGCTAAAAAAGATATTGAAAAACAATTGAATCATTTTTTTGGTATTAATTCAGAGGTGGTTTTTGAGGCTTGTGAAGAACGTTATAATGTACATGAAAAAGGTAAAAGTAACGCTACTCATAGTTATTTACCTCCGCAAGCTAGTGCTAGTGGGACAAATAATGATAAAAAGCCTGTTCAACAACCGAAACCGAAAGTGAAACTACCTAAAGGAGACGTTGTTCTTGGGAAGCGTGTTACTTTGTCTTATACGGATATTAAAGATATTAAAGAAGAACTAGATGAAGTGGCTATTCGTGGAGAAGTATTTGAGAAAAATGTTAGAGAAATTAAAAATGGCAAAAAAATTGTTAATTTCCTTATGACTGATTTAACTGATTCTATTAGCATTAAAATGTTTTTAAAAGATGAAAAGTTTGAGCGCGTTGATGAGGAAATTAATAAAGGGACATTTATTAAGGTTAAAGGTAAAGCCCAATATGATACTTTTGATAAAAGTGTTGTTATTATGGCTAAGGATATAGAAAAGTACCAAGTGGCTGAAAGAATGGATACAAGTGAAGAGAAGCGTATTGAGCTTCATTGTCATACTAAGATGAGTTCTATGGATGGGCTAATGGATACGAAGACTATTGTTAAGAAAGCTGCTATGTGGGGGCACGAAGCTGTTAGTATAACGGATCACGGTGTTTTACAAGCTTTTCCAGATGCTATGCTTGCTGCTAAGGATTCTGATATAAAAGTACTCTATGGTGTAGAAGGGTATTTAGTTGATGATCTTAATGAAGATTTGAATTATCCAAAGGATCTTAGCATTAATGGAGAATACGTAGTATTTGATTTAGAGACAACTGGTTTGTCGCCTTCTAATCATGAGATTATTGAAATTGGTGCTGTTAGAATAGTTGACCAAAAGATTGAAGGTAGATTTCAGGCTTTTGTTAAGCCTAAAGGGAACATACCTATTAATATTACGACTTTAACAGGTATAGACAACCAAATGGTTGCTGATGCTGATGATATTGAGACAGTATATAAATTGTTCTTGGATTTTGTAGGAGATGCAGTGCTTGTTGCTCACAACGCTAGTTTTGATTGCTCTTTTATGAACGTATTAAGTGAGCGGTTTGATATACCACTTAACAATGAAGTTTTAGATACTTTAAGATTTTCAAGGATATTGCTACCTAATCTTAAGCGACATAAATTAGAAGCTGTTGCAAAGTTTTTTAAGATACCACAAGTAGCGCATCATAGAGCAGATGATGATGCAATTGTTACTGGGAAAATATTACTAAAACTCTTCGAATTAATGGAAAAGAAAAATATTTTAAACCTGTGCGATATTGTCACTATTATGGATGATGAAAGTTATAAACGATTAGATTCTTATCATGTTATTATTTTTGCTAAAGATTACAAAGGTTTAAAGAGTTTATATAAACTTGTGTCTATGGCACACATGGATTATTTTTATAAAAAGCCAAGGATTCCAAAGTCGTTGTTGATTGAAATGAGAGAAGGATTAATCATTGGTTCTGCTTGTCAAGCAGGAGAAGTGTATCAAAGTATTTTGAATAGAAACAAAAAAGAAGATATTGAAAAAATAGCTAGCTTTTATGATTATTTAGAAGTACAACCATTAGATAATAATGCATTTTTAATTGATAATGGGAAAGTTAAAGATTATGACGGTTTAATTAATATTAATAAAGAAATAATTAGTCTTGGAAATGATTTGAATAAATTAGTTGTGGCTACATGTGATGCCCATTATTTTGAACAAGAAGACGCAGTCTATAGACAAATTTTAATGGCAGGTCTTGGTTTTAAAGATATTGAAGAAGATACAAGCTTGTATTTTAGAACAACAAGAGAAATGTTAGATGCTTTTTCGTATTTAGATGAAGATACTGCTAGAGAACTTGTTATTCATAATCCTAAAAAGATCAGTGCTATGATTGAAGATATTATTCCTGTACCAAATGGTACTTTTCCTCCTTCTATTGAAGGCTCAGAAGAGACTTTACGTGATTTGTGTTGGGGGAAAGCTAAAAGTATTTATGGGGAAGAGATTCCTGAAATTGTCCAAGCTAGATTAGACAGAGAATTAAATTCGATTATTTCAAATGGTTATGCTGTCATGTATGTCATTGCACATAAGTTGGTAGCCAAATCCAATGAAGATGGATATTTAGTCGGCTCTAGAGGGTCCGTAGGTTCTTCTTTTGCTGCTACTATGAGTTCTATAACTGAGGTAAATCCGTTACCACCTCATTATGTCTGTCCTGATTGTAAACATTCTATTTTTATTACTGATGGGTCTTATGGTTGTGGTGTTGATATGCCTGATAAACCTTGTGAAAAATGTGGAACTGATTATATTAAAGAAGGATTTGATATACCTTTCGAAGTGTTCTTAGGGTTTGATGGTGATAAGGAGCCTGATATTGACCTTAATTTTGCTGGTGAATATCAGTCTAATGCGCATAAATATACTGAGGAACTTTTTGGATCAGATAAAGTCTTTAGAGCCGGTACAATTGGTACTGTTGCTTTTAAAACGGCTTATGGTTTTGTTAGAAAGTTTCATGAAGAACAAGAAAAAATCGTTAATAAGTGGGAAGTAGAGCGCTTATCAGATAACTGTACAGGCGTTAAAAGAACAACAGGACAGCATCCTGGTGGTGTAATGGTTGTACCTAAAGACAAAGATATATTTGACTTTTGTCCAATACAATATCCTGCTAATGATGGGAAGTCGGGCGTTATTACTACGCACTTTGATTATCATTCTATAGAAGGTAGATTGCTGAAGCTAGATATTTTAGGGCATGATGTACCTACTATTATTCGTATGCTTGAAGATATTACTGGTGTTCCTCCAGAAGATGTTCCTTTAAAAGATGAGGGTGTTGATGAGATTTTTAAGAGCACTAAATCTTTAAATATACTTGATCCATCTTATAAGATTGAATTAGGTAGTTTGGGTATTCCTGAGTTTGGAACTAAGTTTGTTAGGCAAATGCTTTTGGATACGAAACCTGAATCGTTTTCTGATTTAATTAGAATTTCTGGATTATCTCATGGTACTGATGTATGGATTAATAATGCACAAGACATTATTGCAGCAGGTACGGCAAAACTTAGAGATGTTATTGCTACACGTGATGATATTATGAATTATTTGATTTTAAAAGGGATACCTGATTTAAAAGCTTTTAAGATTATGGAATTAGTTCGTAAAGGTAAGGGTGGCAAAATTGCTGAAGAAGATATAGAACTTATGAAAGAGAAAGTACCGGGGTGGTATGTTGATTCTTGTTTGACTATCAAATATATGTTCCCTAAAGCACATGCTGTTGCTTATGTTATGATGTCGTATCGTATCGCTTATTTTAAAGTGTATTATCCACTTGCTTTTTATGCTGTATACTTTTCTATTAAAGTGACTGATTTCAACTCAGACGTTATTTTTGAAGGAAAGAAGGGCATTTTAAAACGTATTGATGAGCTTGAGAGTAAAGATATGGGATTAGTGCAAAAGGAAAAAGATGAATTGACAGTATTGGAAATATCACTTGAAATGTATTGTAGAGGTTTTGAGTTTATGCCTGTTAACTTAGAAGAATCAGATGCAACTTCTTTCAAAGTAATCGGTGATCAGATTTTACCTCCATTTATGGCACTTCAAGGAGTTGGTGAAAATGCTGCAAAAGCATTAGCTGTTGAACGTACTAAAGGTGAGTTTTCGTCAATTGAAAGTTTAAAGAAAAGATCGAAGATTAATAAGACTGCTATTGAAGCACTAACTAAGCACAAGGTTTTAAAAGATATTCCAGAATCTGATCAGTTATCTTTATTTTAATAATGACTGTATATAAAGAAACAGACAAATAGTAATTTATTTGTCTGTTTTATTTTTTTTGAGAGATTTATTTTGATACATCTTGTAATCAGCAACTTTTCCGAGTTGTTTGATTGTGTTGCCATCTTCTTGTGAATTCGCCATACCGATTTCAGCAGAAATATTTATATGAATATTTTCATGTGTAAATTTATAGTTGATTAAGTCTTCTAGTTTGTGATACTGCTTGATGTATTCTTCTTTTGTAAAGTCTTTTGAGATGAGCATGAATTCGTCTCCGCCAAGTCTATATGCATATATATGATGATCAACTACTTGTTTTATTTGGTTAGCAAAAGATTTGAGGACAAGATCACCAATCTTGTGTCCATGTTTATCATTGATTTGTTTTAAGTTATTGACATCAATAATATAGATGCAATAATTTGATATATGATTTTTGTTTAATTGGCTTATAAAATGGTTTAGTTGATGTCTGTTTGCCAAGCCAGTTAATACATCTGTGTGTGTTGTTATCATGAGCTTATGTCGACTGTTAAGTAAAACATATAACAATACACTAATAGCACCAGATATAATCACCATTAAGTATTCAAAATAACGTCGGACATCGTTAAATGAACGCCAACCATCAATAGGCGTAGCTACAACAATCCATTCGCTATCTAAAATATGCATGTTTAATACCATGCCTTCTTGTTCCGTGATTATAGAGTCACCATAGAATGGGTTATGTGGGTAGTTATCTTGAGTGAAAAGAGCTATGCTTAATTTTGATTCTTTTGATTTTTCATCAATATATTGTAAATACTTATCTGCATCAAAGACTATGGACGCTTGACCCCAGTACTGGCCTTGTTTAATGATTGGGATTCGAGCAATAAAACCTTTCCCGCCTTGTACAAGCTCTATTGGGCCGACTATGATTCTTTCTAAATTATTTTTAACTCTCAGTAAGTCATTTTTTTGGCTTGGAATAGAGAATAAATTTAAACCAATAGCACCTTCGTTACCTTCTTTAGGAAAAACCCACTTTATTGTTGTATCTTCTAAAATAGATATATTTCTAATTAATGTTATTTTATCTAACAAGAGATTGTCTAAATAATTTATTGTATCTTCTTCTGATGCATTTTCTTTTGTTTCGAGAAATGATAAATATCCTTCTAATAAAGCGATACTTTCGATTATTTGTGAATCGATTTCTGCTTGGAAATTAGAAAATTTTTCCAGTACATATTTTTCATCTAAATATTTGTTTTGTTTATCTAAAGCATCTACAATATACATAAATGACGTAAGTAATATTGAAAATAGTAAGAAGCTAATGAATATATTGAGAAGTATATTCTTTTTATACATATTGATCACCATTTTTCTCATCTATATTTTGTTGATGATATATTTCTTTATCTTCATACATTTTGTGATCTGCAAAGAGCATTAGTTCATCGACTGTTTTTCCTTGAGCAGGGTAAGTTGCACAACCAATGCTTGCTGAAATATTTAATGATAATTCTTTATAAATATATTTGTAGTGAGTCGCATTATTTAATTCTTCATGTAGCATGAAGGCATTGTTTTTATTAACAGGTATTTGAACGACTAACATAAATTCGTCACCTGAAAGCCTAAAAGCAGTGCTTTGATTAATTGAAACATCTTTTAATCTATTGGAAAAATGAATTAATACTTTATCTCCAACATCGTGACCATAGTTATCGTTTATTTTTTTGAAATTATTTATATCAATTATGTATAAATAGAATGTGCTATTTTGATTTATACTAAAATTGGATTTTTTGAAATATACATCAATATTATTTCTACTATATAGTCCTGTTAACCAGTCGGTTGAATAAGCAATGGCTAATGCGTATTTTGTTTTGAGAATGAAATACATAAATACGGAAACCAATATTGAAATTGAAATCGCTAATAATAATAATAAGTCTTTAAGCATGGTTGCATTTTTCCAATGATCCTTAGGATAGGCAATAATTGTCCATGTGTCATCGAATAAAGTATCAGCTACTTGAACTGAATCAATATCTGAATCTAAAGGCATACCATAAATAGGCGTGTCAGTTATATTGTTACTGCTATAAATTGTGATGTCCAAATCGGTTTGTGATGTTATTGAAGATAAATAATTATAAAAGTACTCAACATCTAGTAGTATAGTAAGTTGACCCCAGTATTGATCATGAACAACTATTGGAACCCTAGAGATAAAGGCTTGGCCGCCTTCTACTAGATTTATTGGTCCGATAAAGCCGGTTTTTAATGTGTTTTTGATTTTTAAGATGCCATCCTTTTGGTCTGGAATCTTTGCCAGATCAGTACCCAACACTAAATCATCATGCATTGGTGGATATTTATATACTATTGTTGTATCTTTAAGTATAGATATATTTAGTATAGAATCTTCGTAATCGGTTAATAAATGCTTTGTATAGATATCTAAATCTTTAGGGTCTGATTCAGGGTATGATTCTATATAAGTAACAAGTCCTTCTAGCTGATTGATATTACTTTTTAATTTGGCACTTACCTGTGTGGTGATTTCTGTTAGTTGTTCTAAGTATAATATTTTTTGTCTAAAGATGTGTCGGTTTTCTATGAATTTTGCAGTATATAGTAAAAATGAAAATACTATAGTGAAAATAATTAATGAAAAGATAATTGATTTTTTCTGTCCGCTTATTTTCATTTTACTACCTCCTTTAAAATAAGTTATATTAAAATTATAGCCTATTTTGAAAATGTTTTCACTATTTTGAATCAAATAGGTAAAAGGGCGTAAATCATTAGAATATAAGGGAGGATAGAAGACTTGAAATGTTGATTATTCGTTGCACAAGTATACAATATATGCTATAATTGTCCATGATAAACAAATATTATTAAATTCGAAGAGTGGGTTGCCCCACTCTTTGCTAATTATTATGATGTTTTTTGTATAATAAAGGAGTGTGGAATTTGAGCAAAGCAAAAATTAAAGAACAGGTTGAAAGTATTGCGGTTCCCTATTTAGAGTCGCAAAATATGTCTTTATTTAATATTGAATATGTCAAAGAAGGTAAGGATTGGGTATTAAGAGTATTCATTGATAAAGACGATAACGTTTCTACTGACGATTGCGAGTTGGTAAGCCGTTATTTAAGTGAGAAGCTAGATGAAATTGACATTATAGATAAAAATTACTTTTTGGAAGTCTCATCACCAGGTATTGACAGACCTTTAATCAAAGATGCAGATTATGAGACTTACAAAGGTGAAATGATTGAGATCCATTTATACAAGGCATTAGATGGAAGCAAACAAATTATTGGTAAATTAGAAAGCCTAAATGAAAATGTTATTACAATTATTGATCAGAATGATAAAAAAATTGAAATAGTAAAAGATCAAGCATCAAAAGTGAATTTAGCAGTAATCTTTTAAGGAGGAAATATGAACAAAGAGTTTTTACTAGCCATAGATGAAATTGGCAAAGAGAAAGGCATTTCGCAAGATATTTTAATTGATGCCATTGAAGCAGCTTTAGTATCTGCTTACAAAAAAAATTATGGAACAACAGCAAATGTTCGCGTTAACATTGATAGAGATACAGGTGAGTTTCAAGTTTATAACAGAAGAACAGTTGTTGACGATGATGAATTTATTAATGAAATCACAGAGATTCCATTAGAAGACGCAAAATCTATTGATAGAAAGTTTGAAATCGAAGATATTGTTGAAAAAGAAGTAACACCAAAAGACTTTGGAAGAATAGCAGCACAGACTGCAAAACAAGTTGTAGTACAACGTATTAGAGAAGCTGAAAGAGGTATTGTATATGACGATTTCTCTAATAAGCAATCTGAGATTGTTACAGGGATTGTACAGCGTGTAAGTAATGGTTTTGTTTTTATTAACTTAGGTAAAACAGAAGGTATTTTAGCACCTACTGAACAAGTTCCTGGTGAAAAATATACGATTAATAGTCGTGTAAAAGTTTACATTATGGATGTTAAGAAGTCTACAAAAGGACCACAAGTATATGTTTCAAGATCTCATCCTGGTCTAATCAAAAGATTATTTGAATTAGAAGTACCTGAGATACATGATGGTATAGTTGAAATCAAAAGCATCTCTAGAGAAGCTGGTTCAAGAACTAAGCTTGCTGTTTTTTCTAGTGATGACAATGTTGATGCTGTTGGTGCTTGTGTTGGACCAAAAGGTGCTAGAGTTCAAGTCATTGTTGATGAATTGTTTGGAGAAAAAATTGATATTATTACTTGGAGTGAAAATCCAGAAGAATTGATTAAGAGTGCATTAAGCCCTGCTTCTGTTGAAAGTGTCTCTGTAAATGAAGACGAAAAATCAGCAAAAGTAATTGTTCCAGAGTATCAGTTGTCTTTAGCTATTGGTCGTGAAGGTCAAAATGTAAGACTTGCAGCTAAGTTAACTAACTGGAAAATTGACATTAAAAGTGGTGGTTCAGTTGAAAAAGAATCTGAAGATGCTCAATTGGATGAGATTGATTACGACGAAGAATAATGATTTTTTTCGTATGCGTTAAGGAGTGATTTTATGAAGACTAAAAAAATACCTATGCGACGTTGTGTTGGTTGTATGGAATCAAAACCAAAAAAAGAATTGATTCGTGTTGTTAATAATAAAGATAATGAATTTTTTCTTGATCCAACAGGAAAAGCAAATGGTAGAGGCGTATACTTATGTAATAAATCTGAGTGTTTGAATAAAGCAATGAAAAAAAATGCGATATCTAGAAGCTTAGGAAAAGAAGTTCCTAAGGAAGACTTAGAACGTATTACAAAGGAATTGAAAGAGAATGAACAATAAAGTATTAAGGTATTTTGGTTTAGCTAAAAAAGCAGGAATGCTTTTCGTAGGGTATAATACATGCGAGTTATATATAACAAAAGGCAAAATGCCATTAGTAATTGTTGCAAGTGATGCAGCAAAAAACACAATTGATAAATTTGAAAGTTTAACATATAAACGCAGTACAAATTTAATTGTCTGGGGTAATAAAGAAGAAATGTCACACGCTGTTGGTGTTGTTAACAGTACAGTTTTTGGTATTACAGACCAAAAATTTGCAGAAGTTATTCAATCCGAAATAGAAAAGCATGGTGACGAAATGCTATAGGAGGTGTTTTTATTGGGTAAATACAGAGTTCATGAACTAGCTAAAGAATTGGATATTAGTAGCCATGATCTGATAGACATGTTACAAGATTTAGGAATAGAAGCAAATAGCCACATGTGCGCAATTAGTGAAGCAGATGCACTTGAGGTATTGGCTTTACAAGATGACGATTCCAAAAAAGCAAAAAAACCAGCTGAGGTTAAAAAAGAGGTAGTTGTTGTAAAAGAACCAGAAAAAACAGTTAAAACAGATAAGAAAAGAAAAAAAGCTGTTGATGAAGCTGAAGAAAAGGAAGGCGTAGAAGTTATTATGCCAATTTCAGTTAATGGTTTTGCACAATTATTTAATAAGAGTGCAAATGAAGTAATCGTAAAACTTATGGGACTTGGTGTTATGGCAAATATGAACCAAGAACTTGATGAAGAAACAGTAGAGTTACTTGCAGATGCATTTGATTTCAAAATGTATATCAGTGAAGAAGAAACTGTACACGAAGAAGAAGAAGGCATAGATAATCACGAAGATAAACCAGAGCAACTAAAAAATCGTCCTCCAGTCATTACAGTTATGGGACACGTTGACCATGGTAAGACTTCACTACTAGATAGTATTAGAAGTTCTGGTGTTGCAGATACTGAAGCTGGTGGAATAACGCAACATATTGGTGCTTCGGAAGTATTTGTAGAGCAAAATAAGATTGTATTTTTAGACACACCAGGTCATGAGGCCTTTACATCAATGAGAGCACGTGGTGCTCAAATAACTGATATTGCAATATTAGTAGTTGCTGCTGATGATGGTGTTAAGCCGCAAACGATTGAAGCGATTAACCATGCTAAATCAGCTGGTGTACCTATGATTGTTGCAGTAAACAAAATGGATAAACCAGAAGCAAATACAAATCGTGTTTATCAAGAGTTAAGTGAGCACAGTATCTTAGTTGAAGAGTGGGGTGGAGAGACTATTTGCGCACCAGTATCTGCTAAGACAGGTGAAGGAATTGATCATTTACTAGAAATGATTTTATTACAAGCTGAAATACTTGAATTAAAAGCTAACCCAAGTAGATTTGCTAAAGGTACAGTTGTTGAGTCTAAGTTAGACAAAGCAAAAGGACCTGTAGCTACAGTAATCGTTCAAAACGGTTCAATGTCTGTTGGAGATTCTATTGTTGTAGGTGCTACATACGGTCGTGTCAGAGCAATGACAAACAGCCATGGTGCTCATATTAAAAAAGCTGGTCCATCAACTGCTGTTGAGATTTTAGGACTTAATAGTGTTCCTTTAGCTGGTGATCAAGTAGATAAAGTTAAAGATGATAAGACTGCAAAATCTATCTCTGATAATCGTTCTGCGAGAATTAGACATGAAAGAATGAAGTCATCTAAGCCAATTAGTCTTGATGATGTATTTAATAAAATGAAAGAAGGTCAATTAAAAGACCTTAACATTATATTAAAAGCAGATGTACAAGGTTCTGTTGGAGCTATTGAGCAATCTTTAGCTAAGATTAGTAATGAAGAAGTAAATGTACGCGTTATACACTCTGGTGTTGGTACTATTACAGAAGCGGATATTTTATTAGCACAATCAGCTAATGCGATTATTATTGGTTTTAATGTTAGACCTAGTACGCATGTAACAAACAGTGCGGATGAGGCTAAAGTTGATATTAGAACTTATCGTATTATTTATGAAGCTATAGATGATATCGAACATGCTATGAAAGGTATGTTAGATCCTGAGTTTAGAGAAGTAATTTTAGGAAAAGTTGAGATTAGAGAAACATTTAAAGTACCAAATATTGGAACTATCGGTGGCGCATATGTTATTGAAGGAAAAGTAGCAAGAAATGCAGAAGCTAGATTAGTACGTGATGGTATAATACTATTTGAAGGTAAAATTTCTTCATTGAAGCGTTTTAAAGACGACGTGAAAGAAGTTGCTTCAGGATATGAATGTGGAATCGGTCTTGAAAAGTATAATGATATAAAAGAAGGGGACATTGTTGAAGCTTATGCAATGGAAGAAATCCCTCGTTAATATATCCCAAGGAGGTACACAATGGGAAAAAGACATAGAGTAGGTCGCATATCAGAAGAATTAAGAAAGATATTGAGTTCTTTAATTATCTCTGATATAAAAGATCCAAGATTATCACCTATGACAAGCATAACTGGTATTGATGTTACTGACGATTATAGTTATGCAAAGGTATATATAAGCGTATTTGGTTCGGATAAAGAGAAAGCGGATTCTTTAAATGCTTTGAAGAGTGCTGCTGGCTATATTCGAAGTGAATCAGGAAAGCGCATCAAAATGCGTAGAGTGCCAGAATTTATATTTGAACTAGATCATTCAGTTGAAAATGGGTTGCACATTGACCAGATATTGAGAGATATAAAAGAGGACAATCATAATGATGATGACGACGATGAGAAGTAAAGATACTTTTTCAAATGTTCAAAATGTACTTTTAGATAATGATAATATTGTGATTTTTCCACACATAGTTGCAGACGGTGATACTATTGGATCGTCTGTGGCTTTGTGTGCTGCGTTAAAATCAAAAGGCAAGAAAGTAAAGATTGTTATTGAGGATGAAATACCTAGAAATCTTTCTTTTTTAGTTACAGATGATTTTGTGAGAGATATTGATTATATAGATACACCAACAGTATGTGTTTCTTTAGATAGTAGTGATATTGGTCGTATTGGCAATCGTCATGAAATATTTAACAAAGGAAGTATAACTGTCAATATTGATCATCATCCGACTAATACTGCCTTTGCGCAGTACAATTATGTAGATGATGAATCAGCTGCAACAGGCGAAATCATTTATGACTTAATCGAATCTATGGGAATTACTTTTAATGATACGGTTGCAGAAGGTCTTTATGTTGCTATTGCCTCTGATACAGGTAATTTTATGAATTCTAATACGACTAAAAAGTCGCATTTATATACTGCAAACCTATTTGACTTTGATGTTGATATTTATAAAATCAATGTAGAGTTGTTTCAAAATTTTCGAAAAGAAAAGTATTATATTTTAGCTGATTTATGGGGGTCTTTAGATTTTTATTATAATGAAAGTGTCGTTATTGGTTATTTGACACAAAAGAGACTTCATGAGATGGGTGCAAAGCTAGAAGAAACTGATGGCGCTATTGATTATTTGAAAAGTATATATGGTGTTGAAATTGCTGTATTTATTAAGGAACTTGAAGATAATGTAGTAAAAGTAAGTATGCGTTCAAAATCTTACGCAGATGTTAGCAAAATTGCTTTTAAATATGGCGGTGGTGGTCATAAGAAAGCTGCTGGTTTCACATTGAATCATGATGTAAACACAGCTAAAAAAATGATTGTCAATGACATCGATCAAATGATTAATGAATAGGAGTCCTTTATGGATGGTATTATAAATTTTTTAAAACCTGCTGGCATGACATCTAATGATGTCGTAAGACGTATAAGCAGGATTTTTGGAAAAGTAAAGACAGGGCATACAGGTACTTTGGATCCTAATGCAGCAGGTGTATTACCTATTTGTTTAGGAAAAGGGACGCGTGTGTCAGAATTTTTGCTTGCTAACGATAAAAAATATCGTTGTGAGCTTATTTTAGGTAAAGTAACAGATACAAGAGATATATGGGGAGAGACAATTGCTGAAAGTGATGTTAATGTTACCCAAGAAGATGTGCTTAAGGCTTTAGAATCTTTTCGTGGCGAAATAGATCAGTTACCGCCTAAATACTCTGCTATTAGAGTTAATGGTAAACGGTTATATGAATATGCACGAGAAGGATTAGAAGTTGAAATAAAATCAAGAAAAGTTGTTATACATGAAATAGAAGTAATTAAATTTAGTGGGAACCGTATTATGTTTGATGTTGCTTGTTCAAAAGGAACGTATATACGTTCTATTTGCCATGATCTTGGTCAAATGCTTGGGTGTGGTGCAACAATGAGCTTTTTATTACGGACACAAAGTGGTATATTTAATATTGATGATTCATTAACTTTGGAGTCATTAGAAGAAATTAACATTGAAGATTATTTATTCGCAATGGATGAGCCGTTAGGGCACTTAGGAGAACTTAGTATATTAGATGCTAATGCTTTCAGAGTAATTTCTAATGGAGGTATGTTAGAAACTAGACGTTTTAACATGACTAAATGTGATCCAGATGGGTATAATAAAATATATTATAACGATTTATTTGTTGGAATTGGCAGTTTGCATAAAGAAAACAATACAGAGTTTATAAAAATTAAGAAGATTTTTATATGAGGTGACAAAATGAAAGTGCTATATTCTTTAAAGGAATTAGACAGTATAGAAAATACTGGTGTAGCCCTTGGGAATTTTGATGGTGTTCATATAGGACATCAAAAATTAATAAAAAACATGGTAGATAATTGTAAGAAAAATGGTTTGACATCAGTTGTATTTACTTTTCAAAATCATCCAAGGACAATTACTAATGTAGGTCATGAAATAAAACGTATTATTGCATGGGAAGATAAAATAAAACTAATAGAAATATTAGGTGTAGATTATTTAATTGCTATTGATTTTGATGATTATATACGTCAATTAACGCCTAAAGCTTTCATCGAAGACCTTTTAGTAGGACAACTAAAGATGAAAGAGGCTCACTGTGGTTATAACTATCATTATGGTATTAAAGCTAGTGGTACTGTTGAGTACTTAATAGAGCAAGGTGATGCTTTAGGTTTTAATGTAAATGTTTTAGATCCAATTAAGATTAATGGTGATGTGGTTAGTAGTACTAAAATTAGAGAACTAATATCTGAAGGACATCTTAATGATAGCTCTAAATATTTAGGTAGAAAATATGCCTTAGAAGAAACAGTTATTAAAGGAAAGAGCAATGGTAAAAAAATGGGCTTTCCTACAGCCAATATATTTGTTGATGAACATCGTGTTATTCCACCTAATGGGGTATATGTAACAAAGTGCTTTGTGGGCGACATTGAATATAACAGTGTAACAAATATTGGTTTTAATCCTACTCTAGGTGGGGAAATAAGGTCAATAGAGACCTTTATATTTGATTTTGATCATGATATTTATGGTGAAAGTATTAGAGTCGTTTTTTATAAACGAATAAGAGGCGAAGTGAAATTTGGGTCTATTGATGATTTGATTAGTCAAATGCATCAAGATGTTTCTTTTGCGAAAGAATACTTAAACCACAATTAATATGACAAAAACATGTTATTGCAAATCAAAATGTTATGTGGTAACATATATTAGTAACTTTATGCTAAGTTTCACGAGTCTCCGCCGTTTTACTTGGCATTTAGATAAAAAATTCAAGGAGGACAATACAATATGGTAATGTCAAAAGAACAAAAGTTAGAAATTATTAATGAGTACAAAACAAAAGAAGGCGACACTGGTTCACCAGAAGTACAAGTTGCTCTATTAACTTACAGAATCAACGAGTTAAACGAACATTTAAAGACTCACAAGAAAGATCACCATTCAAGAAGAGGTCTACTAAAAATGGTAGGTGTAAGAAGAAACTTCTTAAAGTACTTAAAAGAAAAAGATATCATTAGATATAGAGAGCTTATTAGTCGTTTAGGATTAAGAAAGTAAAAAAAATAAAGCGGGATTTTCCCGCTTTTTTTAATAAATTTAAAAATATTAAGTTGGGTTTGAGGTCAGGCTTGAGAAAGTATCTTTTTAAAAAGGTTTTTTCTCAAGCCAGACCCGACTGAAACATTAGGAGGAAAAGAAATGAGTTTTAGAGTTTTTGAAACTGAATTTGCCGGTAGAAAACTAACAGTAGAAACTGGTAAAATGGCACAATTAACAAATGGATCAGCAATGATCAAGTATGGAGAAACATCAATATTAGCAACTGTTGCAGCTGCTGACAAACCAAAAGATGGGCAAGATTTTTTCCCATTAACAATTGATTATGAAGAAAAAATGTATTCAGCAGGTAAAATACCAGGTGGATTCATTAAGCGTGAGGCTAGACCTTCAGAAAGAGCTATATTGGCATGTAGATTAATTGACAGACCATTAAGACCATTGTTCCCTAAAGGGTACTTTAATAATGTTCAAGTTATTACAGCTGTAATGTCTTCTGATCATGATCACGCTGCTGAAGTAGTAGCTATGATTGGTTCTTCAATTGTATTATCTATTTCAGATATTCCATTTGATGGACCTACAGGTTCAGTATTAGTTGGTTTAGTGGATGGCGAGTTTGTTGCTAACCCTACATTAGCTCAAAGAGAAAAAAGTGATTTACACTTAATCGTATCTGGAACAAAAGAAGCGATTATGATGGTAGAAGCTGGTGCTAATGAAGTATCAGAAGAAACTATGTTAGATGCAATTATGTTTGCACATGAAGAAATTAAAAAATTAGTAGCATTTATTGAAGAAATCGTTGCAGCAGTTGGAAAACCAAAAGTTGATCCTCAACTAATTTTAGTTGAAGAAGATTTTACTGAAAAAGTAAGAGCTTATGCATTTGATAAAATGAAAGAAGCTGTATTTACTGTAGATAAAACAGAAAGATTAGCTAATATGGCTACTGTTGAAGAAGAAGTAATTGCTTACTTTACAGAAGAAGATCCAGATTGTAAGAAAGACGTTGGAAATGTTTTATATAGCGTTAAAAAAGAACTTGTTAGAGGTATGATTATCAACGAAGGTATCAGACCAGATAATAGAAAAACAGAAGAAATTAGACCTATTAGTTGTGAGATTGATTTAATACCAAGAGTACATGGTAGTGGCTTATTCACTAGAGGTGAAACACAAGCATTAACAATTACAACATTAGGTGCTTTAGGTGAAAAGCAGAGAATAGATGGTATCTCTGAAGATACTGAGAAAAGATATATTCACCACTATAACTTCCCACCATATTCAACTGGTGAAGCTGGATTTATGAGAGGTCCTGGAAGAAGAGAAATTGGTCATGGGGCATTAGCTGAGAGAGCATTGATTCCAGTTATACCTGATGAAGAAGCTTTTCCATATGCTATACGTGTAGTATCTGAAGTATTGGCTTCTAATGGAAGTTCTTCTATGGCATCTACTTGTGGTAGTACAATGTCACTTATGGCTGCTGGTGTACCAATTAAAGCGCCTGTAGCTGGTATTGCAATGGGTCTTATTCAAGAAGATGATAAAATATCAATATTAAGTGATATTCAAGGTCTTGAAGATTTCTTAGGAGATATGGACTTTAAAGTAGCAGGTACTAAAGAAGGTATTACAGCTATACAAATGGATATCAAAGTAGATGGATTAAGTAGAGAAATTTTACAAGATGCTTTAAAACAAGCTAATGCAGGTAGAATGCATATCTTAGGCGAGATGTTAAAAGCTATCGAAGTACCTAAAGATGATGTTTCACCGTTTGCGCCACGTGTTTATAAGATGCAAATTAACCCAGACAAGATTAGAGACGTAATCGGACCTGGTGGAAAAGTTATCAATGGTATTATTGATGAATTTGATGTTAAGATTGATATTTCTGATGAAGGTTTAATCTTAGTAACTGCTAAAGATCAAGTATCAGGTGAAGGTGCATTAAACCATATTAAAGCAATCACTGCTGAAGCAGAAATCGGTCAAATTTATAAAGGAAAAGTAGTTAGAATCACAAACTTTGGTGCTTTTGTACAGATTTTACCAGGTAAAGATGGCTTACTACATATTTCTAAAATTGCTCATGAAAAAATTGATAAAGTTGAAGATGTATTAAAAGTTGGAGATGAACTAGATGTAAAAGTGTTAGAAATCGACCAACAAGGAAGAATAAACTTATCAAGAAAAGCATTACTGGACAAACCAGAGAAATAAATTAAGAATTCAGCCCTCTAATATCAATAGAGGGCTTTTTTATTGTTGATAAAAAATATATAATAGAGTGTAGATAAAAAATTGTTTTGGAGGAATTAAATGATAAAAACTTTGACGTTAAAAAATGGCATCAAAATTGTATTTGAAAACATCTCATATGTGCGTTCAGCAGCTATTGGTATATGGGTTAAGAATGGGTCTGTTAATGAGCAAGCTGATACAGCAGGGATATCTCATTTTATAGAGCATATGTTTTTTAAAGGAACAGAAACAAGAACAGCAAAAGAAATTGCTGAGTCTATTGATAATATAGGTGGGCAGATTAATGCATTTACTGGTAAAGAAGCAACTTGTTATTACGTAAAAGTACTTGATACACATGTTGAAACAGGTGTGGATGTCTTACTAGACATGTTATTTCATTCGAAATTTGAAGATGTAGAAATTGAAAAAGAAAAGACTGTTGTCTATGAAGAAATAAGCATGTATGAAGATTCTCCGGATGATACAGTACATGACTTGCTTTCAAAAGAGATTTTCAAAGGGCATCCTCTTGGTAAACCAGTTATAGGAAACCAAGATGCTATTTCTAAATTTGACAGTAAAAAATTGAAAAATTTTGTTAAGGATAATTATACGGCTGATAGCATTGTTATATCCATAGCCGGAAATATAGATGAAGCGCAGTGTATAGAGGCAATTGAGGCGCGTTTTGGCCATCTTGTGTCATCTAAAGACCATGCGCCTGCTATTATTCCTACATATGAGCCAAGTTTTACTAGGAAAACAAAAGATATTGAACAAGCTCATATTTGTTTTGGGACTAAAGGTTATCAAATAGATCATGAAAGATACTATGCGTTATCTATTGTAAATAATATTATGGGTGGCAGTATGAGTTCTCGTTTATTTCAAACTATAAGAGAAGAAAATGGTCTGGCTTATTCTGTATATTCTTTTGTTAATTCGTATACGAATGATGGGGTATATGGTATATATGCTGGCGTAAATCCAAATCAGGCAAATGAGGCTGTTTCATTAATTTTTAAGGAATTAAAACTTCTTAGAGACAATGGCATCACTAAAGAGGAACTTACTAAAGCAAAAGAGCAAATAAAAGGGAACTATATTTTAGGTCTAGAGAGTGTAAGTGGAAGAATGGCTGCTATTGGAAGACATCAGTTATTGTTGAACAAAGTATATACGCCAGATGAAATATTAAAGCATATTGAAGATGTAAATATGGAACAAATATGGGAAGCTATTGAAAAAATAACAGATCAAAGTCAGTATTCAGGTTCTGTTGTTTCTAAAGAATCATTTGATTTAAGTCATATGATGAATTGTTAGGAGTTTTGATATGGAGATAAAAGTACGAGTAGTAAGCAATAGTGGTGTTTTACCAGCTTATGAAACCAATGGTTCAGCTGGAATGGACCTGAAAGCATATTTGGAAGAACCTATTGTTTTAGAACCGATGGATAAGCAATTAATCCCAACAGGGGTATTTATTGAACTTCCTGTAGGTTATGAAGCGCAAGTGAGAGCTAGAAGTGGATTATCAATTAAACATGGCATAACAATGGTAAATGGTGTTGGAACGGTAGATAGTGACTATAGAGGCGAACTAAAAGTGCCGGTTATAAATCTTGGAAAAGAAACGTACACTATAAATAATGGTGATCGTGTGGCGCAAATGATCGTAGCAAAATATGAAAAAGTTCTTTGGGAACCAGTAGAATCTTTAACAGATACTAAACGAGGCCAAGGTGGCTTTGGACATACAGGGAAATAAGTGAGGGCATAAGCATGACAACATTAAAAGCAATTATTCTTGGCATCGTACAAGGGTTAACTGAATTTTTGCCTGTAAGTAGTTCCGGGCATCTAGGATTAACACAACAATTATTAAATATTGAAGGCGACCAAATCATGTTTTTCACTGCAATGCTACATTTTGGTACTTTTATATCAATTGTCTGTGTATATTATAAAGATATATTGTCTTTATTTAAGGAGTTCTTTAAAATGATTTTTGAAATCCTTACTTTGAAGGGCATTAATCTTGATCATCCTCATAGAAAACTTGGATTAGGGATTATTGTCGCAACGATTCCTACTGCAATTGTGGGTTTGACGCTTTCAGATTTGTTTGAGAGTTTGTTTCAATCTAGTCTTTTTATTGGGTTTGGATTACTGATTACTGGAACACTATTATTTATTTCTGATCGTGTTAAAGTAGGAGATAAAGACATTAAAACTTTTAAAATGAGAGATGCATTGTTTGTAGGCATATTTCAATCTATAGCTATATCGCCTGGTATATCTCGTTCGGGTTCTACTATAGTAGGAAGTCTTTTTAGAGGGCTCAATAAAGAGTTAGCCGTTAGATTTTCTTTTTTAATTTCATTGCCGGCAGTATTTGGCGCATTTCTTTTAGAAGCAAAAGATGCTATGAATACTTCACAAGCAATTGATTTATCGCCTGTAATAATAGGTATATTAGCAGCTGCAATTTCGGGATATTTTGCAATTAGAGCAATGATAAAACTTGTTACAAATAATAAATTACATTATTTTTCATATTACACTTGGGCGGTTGGTGCTGGTGTAATTATTTATCAATTAATGATATGAGATAGGAAGTGGCTATATGGCAAAGACGCCTAAAAAAACAACTAAGACACAAACTAAATCAAAGAAAACGACTGCACCCAAAAAAAGGAGTACAACTTCAAAAGGGGAGCAGACAAAAAAGAAGCCTGTTAAAAAAAGAGACGAGCAAATAAAAATTGATAAGGATCATCCAAATATCAAAGAGCGTAATCCAGTAAATGAGCGCATAAAGTTTGAAATTTTGGGTATTATATCAATTATTATAGGCGTATTTTTTATTGTTTCTCTTCATTTTGATTCTGCTGGTAAATTAGGGTTATGGATTAGTAATTTACTTAAGTCATTATTTTCAGAGTCAGCATACATGATTCCATATATTATGCTTTCTTATGGTGTTTTAATGCTTATGCGTAAAGTGAGATTGCTAAAATATAAAACAATTGTTTTCTTAAAGCTGATTTTTTTAGGGTTGCTCATAGCTTTTTCTGCGAGACATTACTTAGACATAACAACATATGATTTAAATATGGATGTTATTAAAAACTTTGGGATTCTAGGTAAATCTTTAAAAGGTGGAGGGATAATCGGTGGTACTTTATCTTATTTACTGCTTAATATTATTGGACCTGTAGGGACTTATTTGTTAGCCTTTGCCTTATTAACCATAAGTGTGATATTGTTAACCAATAAATCCTTAGCTGACTTCTTTCATACTGTTCTTAGTAAGTTGTTTAAGAGAAATACATCTAAAAAGCAATCCAAAGAAGATAAGAGAAAGAAAGAAGCGTCTGATCAAGCACGAGAAGATCTTAAAAAGAGCCTTATTTTAGATGTGCCACCACCAATGATTAATAATGATGCTAAGCAAATAAAAATTATAGATTATATTAAAGATGAATCTGCTGATGGGCAGCAAGTTGATAAATCTGTAGAGTCAAATCTTTTTGTTGAGAAAGTGGACCATGACGACTTGATGCCAATCGAAGTAGAAGATGATAAAGATGCAGAAACACCATCAAAAAAGAAAAAAGAGAATATTGATATACCAGAAATGAAAATCAATTTAAATACTGAAGTAGATGAAAACTATCATTTGCCTTCAGTAAAACTTTTAAATAAAGGTAAAAAAACTGGAAATGCTAATGAACGCCAAGGATTAGTTGAAAAGGCAGAGATTTTAGAGAAAACTTTAGAAAATTTTGGCGTAAAAGCAAAAGTTGTACAAGTTAATAAAGGACCTACTGTAACAAGATTTGAGATACAACCTAGCCAAGGGGTCAAAGTAAGCAGTATTGTTAGACTCTCTGATGATATAGCACTTAATTTAGAGGCGACTTCTATAAGAATGGAAGCTCCTATCCCTGGAAAAGCAGCAGTAGGTATTGAAATACAAAATGAAAACACATCACCGGTAACCATAAGGGATGTAATAGATAGTAAAGAGTTCAAAGATCATGAATCTAAAATTGCTTTTGCTGTAGGAAAAGATATATCTGGTAAGGCTGTCGTGACAAACATTGCTAGTATGCCACATTTACTTATTGCTGGTGCTACGGGTTCTGGTAAAAGTGTATGTATTAATAGTTTATTAGCAAGTATATTGTATAAAGCAAAACCAGAAGAAGTTAAACTTTTATTAATCGATCCAAAAGTGGTAGAATTAAATATTTTTAATGGGATTCCACATTTACTGATTCCGGTTGTAACTGACCCTACAAAAGCTGCAGCTTCTTTAAATTGGGCTGTTACTGAAATGACTGATCGATATAAAATGTTTGCAGATGAAAACGTTAGAGATTTAAAATCATATAATCAAAAAATGAAAGATACAGAAAATGATGCATTACCTGAGATTGTTATAGTTATAGACGAGTTAGCAGACTTAATGATTGCATCACCAGCACAAGTTGAAGATGCTATATGTAGGCTTGCACAAATGGCTAGAGCAGCGGGTATGCACTTAATCGTAGCGACTCAAAGACCATCTGTTGATGTTATTACAGGTGTTATTAAGGCAAATATTCCTTCAAGAATTGCTTTTGCTGTATCTTCACAAGTTGATTCAAGAACTATTTTAGATATGGCAGGTGCTGAGAAACTTTTAGGCAAAGGCGATATGTTATTTTATCCTTCTGGTGTTTCTAAACCTGTTAGAATACAAGGTGCTTTGATTCAAGACCATGAAATTGAAGGGGTTATAAATTTTGTTAAAGAGCAAAAGAAAGAAACGAATTATTCAGAGGATATCATTGAAACAATAGAATCAACTAGTCCTACTGCTATTCTTGCAAATGTTGACGAGCTTTTAAAAGAAGCTATCGAAACGGTTGTTAATGCAGAACAGGCTTCTGTATCAATGCTTCAACGAAAATACAGAGTAGGCTATAATAGAGCAGCTAGAATGATAGACGAAATGGAAGAACGCGGAATAGTAGGACCTTTTGAAGGTAGTAAGCCTAGAAGGGTATTAATTACGAAAGAGGAGCTAGAAGAATTAGATTTCTAGAGAAAAAGATGAAAATATATATTGAAACATTAGGTTGTCCTAAAAATACAACTGACTCAGAAGCTGTTGCTGGATTATTGATCCATCACGGCTACAAATTAGTAGAAAACGCATACGATGCAGATGTATTGATGGTCAATACTTGTGGATTTATTCACGATGCACAAGAAGAATCAATTGATAATATAATTGAACTATCAATGGTTAAAAAAGAAATTGATGGTTGTTTAGTTGTTATGGGGTGCTTGTCCCAAAGATATGGCCAATCATTATTTGATGAATTACCTGAGGTTGATCTTTTTATTGGTGTTAATGAGTACGAAAACATGCATTTTCTTTTAGAAAACTTGGTTAAAGGTAAGCGACAAATGACCATTAATAAAAGTACACAACATGTTATGGATACAGGCTTTAGAGAGTTATCTACTCCTGGGTATTTTGCTTATTTGAAAATTGCAGAAGGCTGTGATAACTATTGTTCATATTGCATTATTCCATTTATACGTGGCGGGTTTAGAAGTAGACCTTTAGATGCAATTATTAGCGAAGCACAAACTTTAGCAAATAATGGGGTTAAAGAAATTACTTTAATCGCACAAGATGTAACAAGTTACGGCAATGATTTATATGGTGAATATGCATTACCAAAATTAGTGAAAGAACTGGTCAAGGTTGAAGGTATTCATTGGATACGCTTAATGTATTGTTATCCTCATTTAATTACTGATGAGCTAATTGATATTATTGCAGATGAAGAAAAAGTGTGTAATTATATCGATATTCCAATTCAGCACTGTAATAATGATATGTTGAAAGAAATGAATAGGAAAAATACAAAAGAAGAACTTGTTGAAGTCATTGAAAAGTTAAGAACGAAAATACCGGATATTCATATTAGAACCTCTTTGATAGCAGGTTTACCTAATGAAACAGATGAAAAATACGAAGAGTTAAGAACTTTTGTTGAAGATATGCACTTAGAAAGAGTTGGTGTTTTTAAGTATTCTAAAGAAGAGGGTACAAAAGCAGCAAGAATGCCAAATCAGGTAGAAGAAGAAGTTAAAGTTGAAAGGCTCAATGAGCTTATGGCATTGCAACAAAGCATTTCTTTAGAAAATAACACTAAATTAATAGGAAAAGTATTAGAAGTTATAATAGATGAAAAGCAAGCAGATGAAGATGTGTATATTGGTAGAACCCAATACGATGCCATAGAAATTGATAATACTGTTATTATTCCTTCAAAAGTTGCTTTGAAAATAGGTAGTTTTGTAAATGTTACTATTAATGAAGCTTGGGAATATGATCTAATTGGAGAGGTGACTGATGAATCTAGCAAATAAACTAACTGTATTAAGAGTAATTCTTATCCCGTTTTTTGTGTATTTTTTATTGCAAGAGTCTTATTATATTGCAGCAGGTATTTTTATATTTGCATCATTAACTGATATGTTAGATGGCATGATAGCAAGAAAGTATAATTTGATAACTGATTTTGGTAAATTGATGGATCCATTGGCAGACAAGCTTTTGGTAACGTCTGCATTAATCGTTTTGGTTGAATTAGGTCATATATATAGTTGGATGGTAGTTGTAATACTTTCTAGAGAATTTATTGTGAGTGGTTTACGTGCTGTTGCTGCTAGTGAAGGTAAAGTAATTGCTGCTAATGTATGGGGCAAATTTAAAACTATTGCTCAAATGGTCGCTATTATTGCCATTTTATTACAGAACCAACCTTTTGAGATGTTGAACATCCCTTTTGCTACTGTGATGCTTTGGATAGCTGTTATTTTAACAGTTATTTCTGGACTCGATTATGTTATAAAGAATAAAGAATTTTTTAAAGAATAGGTGATTGAATGAATTGTACGATTATAAGTGTAGGCACAGAAATATTATTTGGACAAATAGTTAATACGAATACAGTCTATTTATCTCAGGAACTACAAAATTTGGGATTTAATGTCTTGTATCATAGTACTGTAGGGGATAATCCATATAGATTAGAAAAAATGATTAGAGAGAGTATTGAAGATGCTGATTTGATTATTACTACAGGAGGCTTAGGTCCAACACAAGACGATCTAACTAAAGAAACTATTGCTAAAGCAATGGGCGAAAAACTAATTAGACATCAAGAATCTTATGATAGACTTGAAGCTTTTTTTAGTAAAATAAATAGAGAAATGACTAGCAACAATATTAAGCAAGCAGATATGCCTAAAAATGGCATAGCCCTTACTAATGATTTTGGTACTGCACCGGGTGTCTATATTGAAAAGAATAAAAAAATAGTCATAGCTTTACCTGGTCCACCAAGAGAAATGAAGCCTATGTTTGAAAACTATGTTTTACCATTACTTAAAGAAAAATCACAACATGTTATACATTCGCGTATATTACGATTTTTTGGTATTGGGGAGTCTTCTTTAGAGTCAAAACTTGAAGATTTAGTTTCTAACCAAACAGATCCTACTTTAGCGACCTATGCTAAAGAGGGAGAGGTAACATTGCGTATTACTTCAAAGCGAGAAACACTTAATGAAGCAGAAAAAGCTGTAAATGACATGATTGAACAAGTAAAACCTATACTTGATTATTATATTTATAGTACGACAAATAAAGAATTGAATGAAGTTGTGGTTGAAAAGCTTATAGAAAAAAATATGCATGTATCTGTAGCTGAGTCTTGTACTGGAGGTATGTTAGCGTCAAGATTTGTGGATGTTGCAGGTGTTTCTAAAGTATTTAATAGAGGTTTTGTGACATATAGTAATGAAGCTAAAAAAGACATCCTAAATGTTCAACCGCAAACACTTGACCAATTTGGTGCAGTTAGTGAAGAAACAGCAATAGAAATGGTTAATGGCCTTTACAGTAAGACTAATGATGATGTATGTATTGCAATAACAGGTATTGCTGGGCCACATGGTGGAACAGAAGAAAAACCTGTTGGTTTGGTTTATATTGCATTTAAAATAAAAGGGGAAACAATTTGCAAGTCATATGATTTTGGTAGCTTTAATAGACAGTCTATAAGAAACAGAGTAGTACTAACGGCTTTAGGTGTCTTGAATAAAAAATTAAATGAAATGTAATAAACTAGTTGACGAATAATAAAGTATGATGTAATATTAGTTCATAAGAAAAGAACAAATGTTCTTTAATGAAAATATGGGTGGTGTAGTTATGGGTATGACAAATGAAGATAAAAATAAAGCATTAGATGTGGCCATGGGACAAATTACAAAGCAATTTGGTAAAGGGTCTATTATGAAGTTAGGTAGTGAAGACGCTAAACTAAATGTACAATCAATTTCATCTGGTTGTTTGAGCTTAGATATTGCAACTGGAATTGGTGGTATCCCTAGAGGCCGAATTGTAGAAATATATGGACCAGAATCATCTGGTAAAACAACAATGACATTACATATTATAGCCGAAGCACAAAAAGCAGGTGGAAAAGCTGCTTTTATCGATGCGGAACATGCATTAGACCCTGTATATGCAGCTAATCTTGGTGTAGATATTGATGAACTATTGGTATCTCAACCAGATACGGGTGAGCAGGCACTAGAGATTTGTGAAGTTTTAGTAAGAAGTGGTGCTATTGATGTTGTAGTTATAGACTCCGTTGCAGCACTTGTACCAAAAGCTGAGATTCAAGGGGAAATGGGAGACTCACATATTGGACTCCAAGCGAGATTGATGTCACAAGCTTTAAGAAAATTGGCTTCTGTAATTAATAAGTCCAACTGTTCTGCTATCTTTATAAACCAATTAAGAGAAAAGGTTGGCGTTATGTTTGGTAGTCCAGAGACAACTACTGGTGGTCGAGCGCTAAAGTTTTATTCATCTTTAAGACTAGATGTACGTAGAATTGAAAGCATCAAATCAGGTGATGAAATATTAGGAAACAGAACACGTATTAAAGTAGTGAAAAATAAAGTTGCACCACCATTTAAGAAAGCCGAATTTGATATTATGTATGGTAAAGGGGTATCAAAAGAAGGGGACTTACTTGATTGTGCAGTTGAGAAAGAGATTGTCAATAAAGCCGGTTCTTGGTACAGTTACGATGGTAATCGTATTGGGCAAGGAAGAGAAAATGTTAAAAACTATTTAGTTGAGAACCCTGCAATAGTTGATGAAATAGATATAAAAGTACGAGAAGCATATGGCTTAATTAAAAATGAAAAAGGGAATGCAGTTGAGATAGATGCAGATACTGATATTGCCGATTTAATAGAATAATAAAATGATAAGTCCCTTGCATGAGCTGAATTTATGCAGGGGATTTTTTACGTTATATCCCTACAATAACCATACTATTTGTGTTAAACTATTTTATATATGTTAATAAGTATGATGGGAGCGTACTATGGAAATCTCGAAAGTAGTCAAATTGTTAAATTGTGAATGTATAGTTGGCGAGGAATATGTTAATGATTATGATGTGGAGTATGGTTTTGGAAGTGACTTGATGAGTGACGTCCTTGCATTTTCTAATCATAATACAATACTTTTAACAGGTTTATGTAATCCTCAAGTTATTAGAACTGCAGAAATGCTCGATATTTCTGTAATCGTTTTTGTAAGAGGAAAAATGCCAGATGAAAGAACTATTAATATGGCAAAAAATACAGATATGGTATTATTGAGAACTAAAAAAATTCTGTTTTCATCCTGTGGGATTTTATATGAAAACGGCTTGAGAGGAGTAGAGATTATTGACAGATGATAATTGCTTATATTTCACGTACGGCGTAGAACGGTATGATTTTATTAATGCTGGTGGTGCATCAAGTGAAATAAAAAATAAATTGAAAAATTTGGGAATTGCATCAGATATTATAAGAAAAATAGCTGTTTCTAGTTATGAAGCAGAGATTAATATAGCCATACATTCTGTTGGTGGTGATATTACGCTTGTTTTATGTGAAGATCAAGTCCAGATTATAGCAAAAGATACAGGACCAGGCATTGAAGATGTCGAAATGGCAATGAAAGAAGGATACACAACTGCTTCTGACGTTGCGAGAGAACATGGATTTGGCGCAGGTATGGGCCTTCCAAACATGAAAAGATTTTGTGATGAAATGAATATATCTTCGCAAATTGATGTTGGTACAGAAATAAAAATGGTGTTTTTAATATAAAGAGGTGAAAAGATGATTTTAGCAGAGTTAGTAAAGAAAGAAAATTTTACACAATTAACGGGTATGAACTTGGATGCTATAGAGGTGTCAGGTTTGTATTATGGAGATTTATTAAGTTTTGTAATGGCAAATGGTAAAGAAGACTATGGTTGGGTAACAGTACAGACTCATATTAATATAATGGCAGTTGCTAGTTTGATTAATTTTAAATGTATTATTGTGCCTGAAAATATATCTGTTGATCAAAATACATTAGATAAAGCTGAAGAAATTGAAATACCAATAATTTCTAGTAAATATGATGCGTATGAAATTTTTGAAGCTTTCAGTGAAGTAGAAGAGTAATATGAAATTATACTATGATTTACATATTCATTCTGCTTTGTCACCTTGTGCAGACAATGATATGACTCCTAACAATATTGTAGGGATGTCTATTATTAAAAAACTTGATGTTATTGCAGTCACTGATCATAACTCTATCGGTAACTGCAATGCTATAATTAAAGCTGCAGAAGATACAGCATTAATTGTTGTGCCAGGGATGGAATTACAAACAACTGAAGACATTCATGTGTTGTGCTTGTTTAAAGACATGGATTCTGCAAAAGAATTTGATCAAATTGTACAAGAAAAAATGATGAAAATCAAACTGGATGAAAAACTATTTGGGGAAGAAATTCTTTATAACGAAAAAGACGAAGAGACCGGACGATTAGATTATTTGCTTTTAGTATCCGCTAATTTGTCATTAGATGAGACCATTGATATGGTAGATCGTGTGGGTGGTTTTGCAATACCTGCCCATGTTCACAGACGTCAAAATTCAATTTTATCAAATCTGTCGTTTGTCCCAAAGAATCAAAAATTAACAGCATTAGAATTATACAACCCATCGGACAGGGAACTCGTATTTGAAAAAAACAATGAAATGAAATTTTATGATTATGTTTATAACTCTGATGCCCATCGTCTTGGGTTTATTTCCGAACGTAAAAACTATATAGATGTTAATGAAAGAACAGCTGAAAGTGTGATTAATGCGCTTAAAACTGGTGAAGGGATATTATAGATGAAAGAATTATCGTTACATATATTAGATATAGCACAAAACAGTATAAAAGCTGAAGCCAGTCAAATTGATATTATTATAAAAGAATATAAAAAAAGTAATAGCTTAAGTATCTGTATTAAAGACAATGGTTGCGGTATTGAAGATGAAATGATTGAAGCAGTTCAAAATCCTTTTGTAACATCTAGAACCACGCGTAAGGTAGGTTTAGGCATATCTTTGTTTAAAATGGCTGCAGAGCAAGCAAATGGGTCACTATCAATATCATCTAAAGTTGGCGTAGGAACGGTATTAACTGCGGCATTTCAATTAGATCATATTGATAGAGTGCCACTTGGTGATTTTGCTGGGACTATTTCAATGATGGTTCTTACTAATCCAGATATAGATTTTAGTATTGACTATATAACCGATTTGAGTCAATTTGAATTATCTACTCAGGAAGTAAAATCAGTAATTGGTGAAGTCCCTATTACTGACCTAAATGTCATTCAGTGGATAGAAGATGCTATTATAAGCGGAATAAATGAAATAGGTGGTGGTGCGTAATGATTCCATTGTCAACACGAATGAGACCAGAATCAATAGATGAATTTGTAGGACAAAATCATTTTCTATATAAAGGTTCATTATTTTATAATGCAGTTAAAAACAAATCGTTTGAATCTGCAATTTTTTTTGGACCTCCTGGAACAGGAAAAACAACTTTAGCTAGAATAATAGCTAAAGAACTAGACGCAAATTTTAAAGAATTGAATGCGACTTTGACTGGAACAAAAGATTTGAAAGAAATTTTAGAACAAGCTAAGATGACATTCTTTGGACTTGAAAAAAAGACAACGTATCTGTATGTAGATGAGTTTCATCGTTGGAACAAGCTTCAACAAGATACCCTTTTAAAAGCGCTAGAAGACGGTGCAATCAAATTTATAGGTAGTACTACCGAAAATCCTTATTTTGCTGTTAATAACGCTGTTTTAAGTCGCGTAAGGGCAATCTATGAATTTAGAAAGCATACATCAGATGATGTTGTAGATATGTTAAATAATACAATAGAAAACAAAGATAAAGGTTTAGGTGATTTTTCCTTAAATATTAGTGAGTCGGCTATTCATCGAATTGCTGAATTATCTAATGGTGATGGTAGAATAGCACTTGATACTCTAGGGTTTATATTTGACAATCGACAAGAAAATATGGAGATAGATATCAATATAGTCAATGAGGCTATGCAAAGGCAAATGGGATATTATGATCGAGATGAGGACAAATATAATCTATTGTCTGCATTTCAAAAGTCTATTCGTGGCAGTGATCCTGATGCAGCAGTTCATTATTTAGCGCGTATGGTCGAGGCAAAAGAAGATATTAAAGTCATTGGTAGAAGATTACTAGTTATGGCTAGTGAAGATGTTGGCTTAGCATATCCTTCAGCTATTACTATTGTTAATAGTTGTGTTGATGCTTCCTTAAAAGTAGGCTACCCAGAAGCAAATATTATTTTATCACAAGCTGTTGTCTTGTTAGCTTCTTGTCCTAAATCTAATGCATGTTACAAAGCGATTAGCTCTGCAATGAGTGATTTAAGACAAAAAAAGATAGATGATATTCCCTTGCATGTAAAAGATGCTCACTATAAAGGAGCAAAAGATAGGGGTATTGGTGTTGATTATAAGTATCCGCATGCTTATGGTGGATATGTAACACAGCAATATCTACCAGATAACCTTGAAAATAGTCAAACCAAGTATTATGAGCCAACTAATAATGGCAAAGAAAAATCATTTAAGCAATATCTAGAGCATTTGGCTAGTATTGATCAATTGAAAGGATAAATTATGGAAGTAATAGTAGCTGAACATTTAGGGTTTTGTTTTGGCGTTGATGATGCAATGAAAAAAACCACAGATGCTTTAGATGAAAACATAAATAAAAATATTTATACATATGGGCCTTTGATTCATAATAAGCAAGCAATTTTGAAACTAGAAGAGAAAGGTATAAAAGCTATAGATTCACTAAATGATATAGAAACTGGCGATATACTTATTGTAAGATCTCATGGTGTGCCTGCTGATTTTTATGAAACAGCAAAAGCCAAAGGTGCCATTTTAGTAGATGCTACATGTAAGTATGTACGTCATATTCAATTGTTAGCGAAAGAAGCTTTTGAGCGTGGTGAACAAGTTGTCATTATTGGTGATGAAAAACATCCAGAAGTAATAGGGATTAATGGCTGGTGTAATAATCAAGCAATTATAATAAAAAATTTGGAAGATGCAAAAAAATTAGATGTAAAAAATATATTTATTGTAGTACAGACAACTTTAAATAAAGAAGTATTAGATGAGATTGTTCAGGTTTTTGAAAGCAATAATATTAACTACAATTTAAGAGATACAATATGTTCAGCAACGAAACTTAGACAAACCAGTTGTGCTAGTGTTGCGAAAAAAGTCGAAGCAATGATTGTGATTGGTGGTAAAAATAGCTCCAATAGTGCAAAATTGTACCAAATATCACAAAAATATTGTAAAAATTCGTATTTTATTGAAACATTTTCCGATTTACCATTGAAGAAAATGCAAAAATATAATAAAATTGGAATCGCAGCAGGTGCATCGACACCTGAATGGATTATTGAGGAGGTTATTACTATTATGAGTGAATTAAACTTTCAAGGCGATGCTGAAATGATGAGTGAAGCAGAAACCATGACACCAGAAAACGACATGGAAAGTTTGATGGCGGAAATTGAAAAGTCTTTAAGAATTCCGACACGAGGTGAAATTGTTAAGGGCAGCGTTATCCTAGTTAGCGATAGGGAAGTCGTAATTAACTTGGGTTGCAAGAAGGACGGTATTATACCGAGAAACGAAATCACATCAGATTCAGACAAGAAATTAGTTGAAATGTTTGAAGTTGGTGAAGAAGTTCAAGCACAAGTCGTAAAAACTGACGACGGAGAAGGTAACTTGTTACTTTCTAAAAGAAAAGTGGATGCATTCCAGCATTGGACAGAGATTACAGAGCTTTACGAAGCAAACACTGTAATTGATGTAGCAGTTATGAACAAAGTTAAAGGCGGTGTGATTGCTAGTTATAAAGACGTTACAGGATTTATACCTATTTCACAATTAGCTAATAGATTTGTTGATAATGTTGATGAGTATATTGGTAAAACTTTACCTGTAAAAATTACTCAACTGAATCAAAAAAGAAACAAAATAGTATTTTCTCACAGAACATTCTTAGATGAGGAAAGAAAAGCAAAAATTGAAACACTTTGGTCAAACATTAGTGAAGGCGATACTATCGAAGGTAAAATCATGAGATTTACTAACTATGGTGCATTTATTGATGTAGGCGGTATTGATGGATTATTACATATCTCTGAGATTTCTTGGGGTAAAATAAGTCATCCATCTGATGTTTTAAAAATTGGAGAGAGTGTAAAAGTTAAAATTCTTGGTATTGACAAAGACAATGAGAAAGTTTCTTTAGGATGTAAAAGTTAAAATTCTTGGTATTGACAAAGACAATGAGAAAGTTTCTTTAGGACTAAAGCAAACTAAAATTGAGCCATGGTCAATCATCGATGACAAGTTCACTGTTGGTGACGTTATTGAGGGTAGAGTGGTTCAAATTAAAGAGTATGGTGTGTTTGTTGAGATTGAGCCTGGCATGGACGGTTTAGTTCATATTTCTGAGATCGCTCACCATAGAGTAGAGAGTCCAAATACTGAATTAAACTTAGGACAAAATGTAAACGCGAAAATCTTGGATATAGATAAAGAAAACAAGCGTATCAGTTTAAGTATTAAAGAAACTATTGAGAAACCAGTTGAAGAAGAAAAGGAAGAGACTGCAGATGTTGTTGAAGAAGCAGCACCAGCAGAAGAGGCTTCAGCTGAATAAATTAATTTAATTTAATCTAAAACTGCCAAAGTATAAGAAGAGCTCGTAAGAGCTCTTTTTTATTTTCTTTGAAAATAAAAAAGTGGATAATTGTGATGTATTCCTATTTATTAAAATAGGAGCACATGAACCGTAAAATAGCGGGGCGAGGGTATTGTTTTGCTTACTAGTAGGCCACAAAGCGCCTAAGGCTTCACAAAAAAATACCCTAGCCCCTTTATCTATTTTACTGACTATGGTTTCAAAACTATAATAGGATTTTTTTTTCGCTTTGTGAAATCAAAAATCCTATTGAAATTATTCACTAAGATGAAGTCTTGACTTGATGAGCCGTAAAAAATAGGGGTTGTGCTATTGTTTCGCTTGCGAGTAGGCCACAAAACGCCTAAGGCTTCACAAAACAATAGCACAACCCCTTAACATTTTTTACTAACATAAATTTTTTCGAATAGGTTTAATTGAAATGAAAATTTGAGAATCAAATGATCAAAAACTTTTCATTATTCACTAGTATGCTCAAAAATATAAAATCATCGTATATCCAACAGTTGAAATAAAGAAATAAAAAAACGCAAAAAAAAGAAGAGCATATAGGGGGTGCTCTTCTTTCTCGTTACTACATTGACATTTTTACAGATTATAGGGGTAATCTGTAAAATATTGTATTAGTTTTTAGTGGTTGTGCATGTCGTTGTAGTGTTTATAGGGTAGGTTGTATATAAATAGAAAAAAACTGTACGCCACAGCACAGTTTGTTAGTTTTTTACCTATGCAGGTAGCTGGCAATCATAGTGTAATATAGCACGTTAGACCCTTAAGCTTTGCGTCACATTTTTTCAAATGCTTTGCCTTTTTCTATTTATGTCAACATAATATCATAGACAATTAAAAGAATCAACCTTTCTGAAAAAAAAACTGCTGCTTGTGGGTACAAGCAGCATGTCAATAGAGTTTGTGTGTATATAGGGTGTACACACACTTTTTAAAGAAGAATAACTTCCTTAAATATAATAAGAGGGAGTAGTAATAAAAAGTAAATTTTCTATCACTTCCTATTAACTATCTTAATTTTAACAGTCTTTTTTAGAAAATACAACATATTTATCGAAAAAAGTCTAAAATATTTACAATTGTTTGAAAATTGTTGCATATTATCTTTATAATCAAATAATGTCGAATGTTTATTGCATAAAAAGTCAGAATCGAAAGTATTGACATACTTATGGATTCTGACTTTTGAATGATTTAATAACTGAATTATGATGATTAGCATTACTTTTTTATATTCATTAGGTCTTTTGCATTTGTTATGGCAGATTCTGTAATGATTTCTCCGCCAAGGAGTCTGGCTATTTCTTCAATGGCTTCTGTTTGAGAAAGTGAGACTACTGTTGTATTTGTGTTAAGCTCACTTGCGTTTTTTTGGATTTTGTAATGGTAGTCTCCTTTTGCGGCTATTTGTGGCAAGTGGGTAATGCATAGTATTTGATGTTTTTTACTGATTTCTATTAATTTATTACCGACTATACTAGCTGATGCGCCACTAATTCCTGTGTCGATTTCATCAAATATCATTGTAGGTATTTGATCGTAGTCACCAATGATGCTTTTAAGTGCTAACATTATTCTTGATATTTCGCCTCCGGAAGCAATTTTACTAAGGGGTTTCATTGACTCGCCCTTATTTGTACTAATGAGAAATTCAATTTGATCAATTCCTTGTGCCGAAAATTGAATGTCATTGTCTTGGTTTAAGTTGACGTTAAAATTGACTTGGAATGATGCATTTTTAAAATTCAAATCTATTAATTCTTGATTTATTATTTCAACTAAAGATTCTGCTGATTTTTTTCGTTCATTTGTCAATTGATTTGAACAATCAGTGATATTATTAAAGGCGATATCGTTTTCTTGTTGGGCTTCCTTGATTAAGTCATCTACATTTTCGATTAAATCCAATTCGCTTTCTATTTTTGCTAATTGATTTAGTATTTCTTCTATGGAACTACCATATTTTCTTTTTAGTCCATCAATGACCATTAGTCTTTCTTGTATTTGGTCAATATTTTGTTGAGAATAATCTATACTTTCTTGGTATGTGCGGATGGATTGGGATAAATCTTCTAATGTGTAAAATGTATCATTGAGAGTTTGTTTCATTTCCTCAAGCTTTGGGTCATAACTGCTTATATCAGATATTGATTGGCTTGCTTTTCCGACTTGGTCTAAAGCAGGGGATGTACCATCCATTAATGCTTCGTATGCCGTTTTTAATCCTTGAAATATTTTTTCGCTATTTTGAAGTTTTGTTAATTGTTGTTGAAGGGTTATATCTTCATCAATTTCTAAACCTGCATTTTTTATTTCATTGTGCTCAAAGATTAAGTAATCTTTTTTTCTTGTAAGTTGATTTTTTTTATTAACTAGCTTTTGATATTTCTTTTGACTCTCTTCATAAACCGCGTAAATATCTTTAAGTTGATTTAAAATTGGAAGAATATCTTTGCCATTATATAAATCAATAAAATGATAGTGGTTTTCTGGGTTTAGTAGTGATTGATGATCATATTGTCCGTGAATATCTACAAAAGCCTTACTGATTTTATTTAAAAATGAAACAGTAGACATTTGATTATTTATTTTACATATACTTTTGCCATTTGTAGTTATTTCACGAGATAAAATTAGAATGTTATCTTCTGTATCTATACCTTCACTTGTCAAAAAATCAAGAAGAACAGGGTCCTCAATTTCTAAAGCAACAGAAATATAAGCTTTATCACAGCCAGTACGAATATATGTCGTATCTGCTCTGCTTCCTAAAGCTAAATTGATTGCTTCAATGATAATTGATTTACCTGCTCCAGTTTCTCCAGTAATAATATTTAAACCTTTGTTAAATGAAACTTCTAAAGTCTCGATGATTGCAAAATTTCTTATTATTAGATGTTTTAGCATGAATTTACCTACTTGTTATTTTATTAGGTCATTGAAATGGTTCACTAATGTTTGAACATTTGTATCCTCATCTGCAACGACAAATATAGTATTGTCTCCTGCTATTGTACCTAAAATATTGTTAAAATTCAATGCATCAATTGCTTCGCATGCTGCATTTGCGCATCCAGAAAGTGTTTTTATGATAATAATATTATTTGATGATGATACTGATAGTATTGTATCCTTAAAAACCTTTATAAAACGCTCAGTAATTGATTGAAACGATTGGTTGCCAGTCGAATATTTATACTTTCCTTCTGGTGTTTGAATTTTTATAAGCTTTAATTCTTTTATATCTCTTGAAATCGTAGCTTGTGTTACATGGTATTCATTCTTATTCAAAAGATGCGCAAGTTCTTCTTGTGTTTCTATTTCATATCTTTGAATAAGTTCAAGAATTTTATTTTGCCTTGAATATTTCATAATAACCTCCAGTATATTTATTCTTTTTTTATGATATTTATTATACCATAAGTTAAGTAAACATATCTAATAAAATTTATTCTTTGATGTCGTTATATGGTATAATAAGTTGAATATTAAGGGGGTATTTATGAGGATAATTGGAATAGATCCAGGGTTTGCTATACTTGGATATGGCGTTGTTGAAAAAATCGGAAATTCTTATAAACCTGTTGCATATGGATCCATTACGACACCATCAGGCATGGATATGAGTGAACGATTAAAAGTTGTATATAAAAATCTTATGGATATTATTGATAGATATGAACCAACAGAAGCATCTATAGAAGAATTGTTTTTTAATAAAAATGCAAAAACCGCACTAATGGTTGGTCAGGCGAGAGGTGTGGCCATGCTAGCGTGTGCTAATTCTGATTTAGATATTTATGAATATACACCATTGCAAATAAAGCAAGGCGTAGTTGGCTATGGGCGTGCTGAAAAAAAACAGGTACAAATGATGATGAAATCTATTTTGAAATTAAAAGAAGTTCCAAAGCCTGATGATACAGCGGATGCTTTAGCTGCTGCAATATGTCATGGAAATCAAAGAACTTACAAAAAACTGTCTGAAAAACATTTAGGAGGACAATAATGTATCATTTTATTAGAGGAAAAGTTTTTTCGTTTATAGAAAATGCAATTGTTTTAGAATGTAATGGTATTGGCTATGAAATAAAAGTGCCAGAACTGTCTTTGCCATATATAAGTGAGCATAAAGATGATATTTTGATTTATACAAAGTTAATCGTCCGAGATGATGAAATGAGCCTTGTAGGATTTATCCATAGCGAAGACTTAGAGTTATTTAATTTATTATTAAAAGTGAATGGTGTTGGTCCAAAAGCAGCATTATCAATTTTGTCTACTCACTCTGTTTTAGAACTTAAAAAAATAATTATTCTTGAAGAAGACCATTTAATTGCAAAAGCACAAGGGATAGGTAAAAAAACAGCTCAAAGAGTTGTCCTAGAGTTAAAAGATAAGCTACATGTAGCTGAAGATCAATTGACTAAAGAAATGCCTGTACCGCAAAGTAGTCTTAGAAAAGAAGCGACAGAAGCTTTAACAAGTCTTGGTTATTCAAAAGCTGAGGCAAATATGGCGTTACAAAATGTATCTGAGGATACTGATACTATTGAAACTATTATTAAAAAAGCACTTATCAATTTAAGTACGCAATAAGGAGAACAATATGGAATTTGAAGAACGTATTGTAGATTATCATGCTCAACCAGAAGAAGTGGAAATAGAAAAAGGGTTAAGACCTAAATTATTAGATGAATATATTGGTCAAAAGAATGTTACTGATAATATTAAAATATTTATAGAAGCAGCTAAACTAAGAAATGAACCTTTAGATCATTTGTTGTTTTACGGACCTCCAGGACTTGGAAAAACAACTCTTGCAGGTATTATTGCAAATGAAATGAATGTTAATATAAAAATTACATCTGGACCTGCTATTGAAAAGTCAGGAGATTTAGCTGCAATATTAACAAACCTTGAAGAAAATGATGTTCTTTTTATAGATGAGATTCATAGATTAAATCGCTCCGTTGAAGAAATTTTATATTCTGCCATGGAAGATTTTGCACTTGATATTATTATTGGAAAAGGTCCTGCGGCAAGGTCTATAAGACTTGATATTAACAAGTTTACATTAATAGGTGCTACCACAAGGGCTGGAAGTGTTGCAGCACCACTGCGAGATAGATTTGGTATAGTTTCTAAACTTGAACTTTACACTATTGATGAATTAAAAGAAATAGTAAAACGATCGTCTAGTATTTTAAATATAGCGATTGATGATTTGTCTTCAAATGAGGTAGCCTTGAGATCTAGGGGAACGCCTCGTATTGCCAATAGACTTTTGAAAAGAGTTAGAGATTTTTCACAGGTTAAAGGTAATGGTTCTATTGACTTGGATATTGCAAAATCATCTTTGAATGCACTTGGTATTGATCAATATGGTCTTGAGAAACTAGATAGAGAAATATTGGAAACGATTATATTTAAGTTTAAAGGTGGTCCAGTAGGAATTGATACCATATCTGCAGCAGTTGGCGAAGAAAAAATAACTATTGAAGATGCTTATGAGCCGTATTTACTTCAGGCAGGTTTTCTTATTAGAACGCCAAAAGGAAGAGTTGCATCTCAATTAGCATTTAATCATTTAGGTATACCATTTGAGGAACCTGACCAAGTAGGGTTGGAAATATAATTATAGGAGATTTATGTCTTGAAAAAAACAATATGTTTATTTTTAATTATGATGCTATTTATTACAAGCATTGTTATTTCGCAAGGAACAGAAGAAAAAGAGAATATGATGCGTATTGGTCTTTTGACAGGCTCTAATGCTGTTTCATTGGCTTATATATCTGGGACAAATGGTTTGAATTTTGGTTATAGAGTTTCTGATCAAGATGAATTGATAACCTTAATGTCTTTTGAAATGCAACATGTAATCATCAAACAAGATGATTATTTTTTGCGTAGTGGAAACAATTTTTATTTATATAATTTTACGGATAGTTCTGATCCAAATGATGCAGATATTAAGGGCCCTATACATCTTGAACTTGGACAAAGTTTTGATCAATTATCTGAGGCTAGAGCATATCAAGAAGTTTTAGAAGAGTATGGTATCGATAGTTACCTGTCACTGGATCAGAGTTGGCACTTATGGTCGGGGGAATTTAATACTTACTCACAAGCAGAAAGTGCATTAGCTGATATAAAAAGTAAAGCTGACGATGTTTCTGGAACGATTATTGGAAGAAACCCATCTCGTGTGCAAATAACAGATTTGGATGGAAATATTATGCTCGTTTATTATCCTACTTATGGTAATTATTTTTTTCAACCAATTGATGATGAGTTCTCTTTTGTTGATTATAGACCTTACAGAGGTGAAATGCTGATAAAAAATGCAGGCAATGGTCGTCTCACAGTGATTAATTTTATTGAATTGGAGTCATACCTTTATGGTGTTTTACCTAAAGAAGTTGTCTATACATGGCCAAAGGAGTCACTTAAAGCACAAGCAGTTGCAGCTAGAACATATGCATTAGCCAATATGCATAAACATGAAAATGAAGGGTATCATTTATGTGCCTCAACAAATTGCCAAGTCTATGGTGGCTATGGTTCTGAAAAAGCGGAAACAAATGATGCTGTTAATGAAACAAAAGGTTATGTTATGACTTATAACGATAAATTAATATCTGCTTTTTATCATCATAGTAGTGGTGGATACACTGAAAATAGCGAAAATGTGTGGACGTCGGTAGTTGGCTACTTGAAAGGTGTAGAAGACAAGTATTTAGAGAAAAAAACATGGGAAAGATCTTATACATACAGTTCTTTTGAGTCTTTACTAAGCAGTAGAGGTTATAATACGGGAACTATTCAAGATGTATATATTGAAAGTTACTCTCATTTTGGGAGTGTTTATCGATTGGTTGTTGTTGGTTCAAATGGTACTTTTAATTTTGAAAAAGATGGTATTAGAAAAGCCATTGGTTATAATACTATAAAGTCTTTGAAATTTGAATTAGACTTTGGAGAACAAACAGTTATTAAGAATGATACTTTTGAGAAAAATAGTGACTTAACTAATCTGTATGTTATTAATCAAAATGGAGAAGTTTTGCCATTAGAAGTTAATCAGGCTATAGTAGATAATGGAAATAATCAAAGACAATTAGTAGTTACACATAAACCAGAAACATTTACTATTAGAGGTACTGGTTGGGGACATGGATTAGGTTTAAGTCAAATGGGTGCAAAAGCCTATGCTGAAAATGGCTTTACTTATGATGAAATATTGACACATTACTATACGGGTGTTAAATTAATAATCTATGATGGTTTATAAGAGGGAGTTTAGTATGCATATTTCAGAATACGATTATCATTTACCAGAAGATCTAATTGCTCAAAAACCTGTTGAGCAAAGAGATGAATCTAGGTTAATGGTTTTAAATAAAGATAATAAAACGATTGAGCATCATGTATTTAAAGAAGTTATTGATTACATTAATGAAGGTGACTGTTTAGTTTTAAATAATTCAAAAGTTATTCCTGCTAGACTTTTTGGAAAGAAAGTAGGGACAGGAGCTAATATTGAATTTTTACTAATAAAGAGAATAAAAGGTGATTTGTGGGAAACTATGGCTCGACCAGGAAAAAAAGTTAAGGTTGGAGATCGTGTTTCTTTTTCTGAGGATTTTTTAATGGAAGCAGTAGTCGTTGCCATTAATCCTGATGGTACGAGACAAGTTGAGTTTTCATATGAAGGTATTTTTGAAGAAAGATTGGATGATATAGGTCATTTGCCTTTACCACCATATATTAAAAGAGAAGATGGTGTAGAAGACAAAAACAGGTATCAGACTGTTTATAGTGAAGTTGATGGATCCGTAGCTGCACCAACTGCAGGGCTTCATTTTACAGATGATTTGCTTGATGCTATACGTGCCAAAGGTGTAAAGATTGCATATGTGACTTTACATGTAGGAATCGGGACATTTAGACCTGTTAAAGTAGAAAACGTTTTAGAACATGAGATGCATTTTGAGTCTTATCATGTGAGTCAAGAAAATGCAGATATTATAAATGAAACAAAAGCGAGTGGCAATCGTATAATAGCTGTTGGGACTACTTCTGTTAGAACAATGGAAAGTGCAGCACAAAAAACTGGTAAAGTGGTTTGTGGTGGCGGTGATACTAATTTGTTTATTTATCCTGGCTATAAATTTAATGTTATAGATGCTATGGTGACTAATTTTCACTTGCCAAAATCTACATTACTCATGCTAGTATCAGCATTTTATGAAAAGGAAGAAATATTTAAAGCATACAAAACAGCAGTTGAAGAAAAATATCGTTTCTTTAGCTATGGCGATGCTATGATAATATTTTAGTATACTAAAATATTATCAAGTGAATAAAAGCAGTATTAGATAAGATTATATATGAATGGTAATTTCTTGATGAAATCAAGAAATTGACTAAAACTTATCACTAATCACTAATAACTTATAACTGTGAAGCTCTGCTTCACCATGGGGGTTTTTATGAAACATGCAGTAACTTATGAATTAAAAAAAGAATGTAAGGAAACAAAAGCGAGACGTGGTACAGTGCGTACGCAACATGGTGAATTTGAAACACCTGTATTTATGCCAGTCGGTACACAAGCTACTGTCAAGGCTATTAAACCAGAGGATGTTAGTAAAATGGGAGCAAATATCATTTTATCTAATACATATCATTTATATCTAAGACCAGGTCATGAATTGATTAAAGAAGCTGGTGGGCTTCATAAATTTATGAATTGGAAAGGAAGTATTTTAACAGATAGTGGTGGATTCCAAGTATTTAGTTTAAATGATTTAAGAAAAATAACAGAAGAAGGTGTTGAGTTTAGATCACACATAGATGGTTCTAAACATTTTTTATCACCTGAAAAAGCAGTAGAGATTCAAAATGCATTAGGCTCTGATATCATGATGGCATTTGATGAATGTGCACCATATCCAGCTGATCGTGATTATGTTAAAAAATCTTTGGAAAGAACAACTAGGTGGGCTAAGAGATGTAAAGATGCTCATGAAAATGTTGAACAACAATCTTTATTTGGTATTGTTCAAGGTGGGATGTACCAAGATTTAAGAGAGCAAAGTGCAAAAGAATTAGTGGCGTTAGATTTTCCGGGCTATGCTATTGGTGGGCTTAGTGTTGGTGAACCTAAAGACATTATGTATGAGGTTTTAGATTATACAGTTGATTATTTACCTAAAGAAAAGGCTAGATATTTAATGGGAGTCGGTACGCCTGATTGCTTAATTGAAGGTGTAGAGCGTGGGATTGACATGTTCGACTGTGTTTATCCGACTAGGATTGCACGAAATGGTACAGCTATGACTTCTAATGGAAATGTTGTCATAAAAAATGCTAAATATGTTAAGGATTTGAGACCATTGGATGAATCGTGTACTTGTTATACGTGTCAAAATTATTCTAGAGCATATTTACGTCATTTATTTAAAGCAGGTGAAATGTTAGCTTCTATGCTATTAACAGAGCACAACCTTCATTATTTGGTGAATTTGATGCAAGATGTTAGAGACGCAATTGATGAAGATCGTTTTCCGCAGTTTAAAAAAGATTTTTATGAAAAATATAACAAATAACAACCTTAAATTTATTAAGATTTAAGAATTTCTTAATGTTTTTTTTTCATAAATGTAGTATAATATTTTTATTATTGAAAGGAGTGTTTAAATGGGCAGTCAACAATTATCATTAGTATTTCCTATTTTGCTTATAGTAATATTCTATTTTTTACTTATAAGACCACAAAAGAAACGTGAGAAAAAAATCACAGATATGAGAAACAACATTAATATAGGTGACAATGTTGTAACTATAGGTGGTTTTAAAGGAAAAGTTAAAAAAGTAACAGAAGAGGTAATCACTTTAGAACTTAAGCCAGATGGAACAAAGGTAGAGATTAGTAAGTGGGCAATTTCTTCAAACGAATCAGCAGCTGAAGTAGAAGTTACAAAGCCTGCTAAAAAAGACAAGAAAAAAGAAGAGCCAGCGATTGATCCAGCTGAAGCAGTAGATGTTGAAGTTGTTAATGAGGTCGTAGAAGATAAATAAAACTTAATTTTTAAAAGCTATTTTATAACATTGTTATATGATAGCTTTTTTTATTGCTTATAAATGTAAAAAACATAAAATAGAGTTATTCGTTGAGGGCGTACATGGGGGAATCGTAAAATATGGTGATTTGTCTATTGTTTTTCTTCGCTGGTAGGCCACAAAGCGCCTAATGCTGCGAAAAATAATAGACAAATCACTTTTTATATTTTACTTTGTGTTAGTCTAAATTTGATTGTACAGGATTCAAATACCTAAAATAAGACTATACTCAGCTAACTTTAAATGTAATAGAAGCGTATTTTGAACCTAGAAAAAGCTTTGTGTGCAATTAGTATATTATGCAATTGATTGCTTGCTTTTGGTGATGGTGGCAGTGTTTTATTTTTTTGGAGTCGTAGGCGTTAGAAGATTAGAAGAGGGACGAGAAAAAAAGTTCAGTTTGATAAGAGAATTGATCCTATTGCTGAAAATGTTGTTATATATAACGATAAATTTAGTCGATTTAAAGATATTTTTAAAGGATTAAACCCTTAATAATACTTATTCATGTAGATATATATAGTTTGTTGTTTTTTGGACGAACTTTAATTGACAAAATTGTTGCCTGTGATATAATTTTATTTAGCAAAAAACAAGGGAGGCAATGCAATGAAATTTGTAAAGACGATTACAAAAGCTTCTTTAAATGATGTATGTGGTAAGGGTTGTGGCGAGTGTCAAACATCTTGTCAGTCAGCTTGTAAAACATCATGTACAGTAGCAAACCAAAAATGTGAAAACACAGAGAAGTAATAGCTCATAAAAATAAAAACAGCATTTACTGCTGTTTTTATTTAGTTACTATATCAACTACTATAAGGAGATGCATGATTTGATCATGCAATAAGTGATAATTAATGATACATAAATTTAAGTTTAAAGGTAATGACATCGTTTTGGATGTTAATAGTGGGGCTATTCATGTTGTAGACCCAATGATTTTTGATTTACTAGATGATTATAAAAAGATAAATACAGAAGACCTTGTATTGAAATATGGGGAGAAGTATTCTTCTGATGACATAAAAGAAGCTATAACTGAGCTTGACTACTTGGTAGCTGAAGGGCTTTTATACTCTGATGATTCGTATATAACGGATGAAATGATAAATGACAAAGACCCTGTTGTAAAAGCCATGTGTTTACATATTGCACATGACTGCAATATGAATTGTGCGTATTGCTTTGGTTCACAAGGTTCATTTGAAGGTATTCGTGAGCTAATGCCTTTAGATGTTGGTAAGAAAGCGATTGATTTTTTACTTAAGAATTCTGGGACAAGACATAATCTTGAGGTTGATTTTTTTGGCGGCGAGCCACTAATGAATTTTGATGTTGTAAAGAATCTGGTTACATATGGTAGAGAAGAAGAGAAAAAATTCAATAAAAATATAAGATTTACCATTACGACTAATGGTATGTTACTTGATGATGAAAAGATTGAATATATTAATAAGACAATGGATAATGTTATATTAAGTATTGATGGTAGAAAAGAAGTAAATGATAAAATGCGTCAGACATGGAATGAAAAAGGGACATATGATTTAATTATTGATAAATATAAGAACTTTATGTCCAAAAGAGACGATCAATTGTATTATGTGAGAGGTACTTTTACAGGTCATAATCTTGATTTTTCAAAAGATGTACAACATTTAATTGACGAAGGGTTTAAAAATGTTTCAGTTGAGCCTGTAGTAGTTGATGAAAGTGCTGATTATGCAATACAGGCCTCTGATTTGGAGCAGATTTTTAATGAATACGAAAAATTATCTGATCAATTTATAGAGCATGCACAAAAGGGTGAGCCTTTTGAGTTTTTTCATTTTAATATTGACTTGACACAAGGACCATGTGTCATCAAAAGAATCTCTGGTTGTGGTGCTGGGACTGAGTATATGGCAGTTTCACCAAATGGGGATTTGTTTCCATGTCATCAATTTGTTGGTATGGAAGAGTTTAGACTTGGAAATGTATCTGATCAAACTTTTACTAATGATTTATTTGATACATTTAATCAGGCGCATATATTTAATAAAGAAGAATGTCGTAACTGTTGGGCAAGATTTTATTGTAGTGGTGGTTGCCACGCAAATGCCTATAATATAAATAATGACTTATTAAAGCCTTATGAAGTAGGTTGTGAAATGGAAAAAAAACGTATTGAATGTGCAATAGGGATTAAAACAGTTATTGAATCATAAAAATAGGGAGGGTACTAAATGATTTGTAGAGTTGAAGGTAAAACACCAAAAGTAGACAAAACAGCATATGTTGCAAGTACTGCAGTCGTTACTGGAGATGTGGTAATAGGTGAAAACTCAAGTATATGGTATAACACTGTTGCTAGAGGGGATACTAACAATATCGTTGTTGGAAAAAACACTAATATTCAAGATGCATGTATTCTGCATGTTTCTGATTATCATAACCTAGAGATTGGGGACAATGTAGTTGCTGGTCATTGTGCTATTTTACACGCTTGCAAAATAGGCAACAATGTATTGATTGGTATGGGCGCAACCGTATTAGATGGCGCAGAGATTGGAGATAACTGTGTTATTGGTGCAGGAGCACTTGTATCACCTGGAAAAAAAATTGAAGCGGGTTCTGTTGTTATGGGAAGCCCTGCAAAATTAGTTAGAGAATTTAGAGATACTGATCAAGGAATGATTGATGAGATTGTTAAAAGATATATAGAACTAAAAGATGTTTATATGACTGATTGTACGGAGGTAGACTAATGAAAAAAATTGGCACCATACTGTTAATACTTTTTATAGTATGCGGTTGGGTCATTACAGTAACTGATGTTTCGCCAGGCCCTTTAGCTAAGGACTTAAAGTTAGGATTAGATCTTAAGGGTGGTGTGTATGTAGTGCTAGAGGCACAAACTGACGCCACAGGCGATGAATTAAGTGAACTAATGGATAAGACACAAGATGTTATCGAACGTCGTGTAAACTCACTAGGTGTATCTGAACCTAATGTATTACGTGATGGTGTAGACCGTATCAGAGTTGAACTGCCAGGTGTTTCTGATGCGCAAGAAGCAGTTCGTATTCTTGGAACAACAGCGCAGTTAGAATTTCAGTCACCATTGATGGAAGCTGTCATTACTGGCGATATGGTAAAAGATAGTGGTATAGAAATAGATCAAGATAACCCACAATATTACGTTGTAACTTTAGAATTTGATAGTGCAGGTACTGAGCTGTTTTCAGAAATGACTGGTCTAGCTAGTATGCAAAGTACAGCGCCTAATAATATGATTTTTATTGTACTAGATGATGAAGTTGTTTCATCTCCTGTAGCATCACAAAAGTTAATGACAGGTAATGCAATGATTAGTGGTGGTTTTTCTGTTGATGAGGCTAAAAGTTTAGCTGCTATTATCAGAGAAGGTGCTTTACCAATGGACTTGGTTGAAATAGAAACTTCTGTTATTGGACCTACTCTTGGAGAGTCTTCAATTGAGAAGAGTGTTTTAGCTGGAGCAGTTGGTATATTATTAATATTTTTATTCATGATTATTTATTATAGAGTGCCTGGTATTGCTGCAAGTATTGCTTTAGCATTGTATATATTAATCGTATTTTGGATTTTAATTGGCATAAATGCTGTTTTAACGCTTCCAGGTATTGCTGGTATGATTTTATCTATTGGCATGGCTGTAGATGCCAATGTCATTATATTTGAAAGAATAAAAGAAGAAGTTAGAAATGGACTTACTGTTAGAGTAGCCGTAACAAAAGGCTTTAAACGGGCTTTAAGGACTATCTTAGATGCAAATATTACTACATTAATCGCTGGAGCAGTATTGTTTCAGTTTGGTAGTGGTCCAGTTAAAGGTTTTGCTGTTACTTTAATGATTGGTATTTTGGTTAGTTTATTGACAGCTATTGTTATTACTAGATTCCTTTTAAATACGTTTGAAAGTATGGGCCTATTTAGAAAGAAAAAAAACATTGGAATAAAGGAGGCCTAAATGATGACTTTAGAAATTATTAAAAACACTAAAAAGTTTTATACGGTCTCTGTTGCAGTTATAGTTATTGGACTAGTTATGGGTTTTGTCGGTGGATTTAACTTAGGTATAGATTTTACTGGCGGTACTATGTTTCATATTAATATAGGACAAACTTTTACAACAGAAGAAATACAAGAAGTTATTGCACCATTTGATTTAAATGCATATATTAATTATTCTGGATCTGAAAAAAATGAGGTAATGATTAAAACTAAAGAGATACTTACAAATGATCAACGTATTGAAATATTTGATGCAGTTGCTTCAAAATATAATTTAAAATCTGATGATTTATTACAAGAAAATTTCTTTGGGCCAAAGATTGGTGACGAGATGAAACGAAATTCTCTCATTGCTATAGTCGTAGCAAGTATAGGGATGCTTATATATATTACGATTAGATTTGAAATCAAATTTGCTTTAGCATCTGTTGTAGCATTATTACATGATGTTTTAATCTTATTGGCATTTTATGGTATATTTAGAATTCCAATTAATAGTGCTTTTATTGCAGCTATTTTAATCATCGTTGGTTACTCTATAAATGATACAATCGTCGTATTTGATAGAATTAGAGAAAACTTGGTTCATTATAAAAAAATGAAAACAGCACAAATTGTAGATTTAAGTGTTAACCAAACACTTAAAAGGTCTATTAACACATCACTTACCACGTTTTTAGCTATCATTTGTTTGTTTATTTTCGGAGTGCCATCTATTAGAGAGTTTGCATTACCAATAGCTGCAGGTGTTATGGCTGGGACTTACTCTTCAATATTCATTGCAAGTCCAGTTTGGCATCAGATGAATACTGCATTTGGTAAGAAAAAGTAAATGAGTAGCATAGAAATAGGTTATAATGGGTATAATTAATAAATAATCAATCCAGTAAATCTGGTTTAGGAGGATTAAATGAACATAGAAAGTAAAATAAGAGAGATTAAAGATTTTCCAAATGAAGGTGTAATTTATAGAGATGTAACAACATTATTAAATGATGGTGTAGCTTTTAAATCTGCTATTGATCAAATGGCTGATTTAATTAAAGATGTTGAGTATGATATTGTTGTTGGTCCAGAATCTAGAGGCTTTATTTTTGGAACACCTTTAGCATATGCAGCATCAAAAGGATTTGTTCCAGTAAGAAAACCAGGGAAATTACCATACAAGACTATTCGATTTGAATATGAACTAGAGTATGGTAGTGATATTTTAGAAATTCATATTGATGCTATTAAGCCAGGTCAAAAAGTTGTTATTGCAGATGATTTGATAGCTACTGGTGGTACTTTAAAGTCTACTATTAAATTAATTGAGCAACTTGGTGGAGAAGTAGTTGGTATTTGTACTTTAATAGAATTAACATATTTAGAAGGCAGAAAAAAACTAGACGGATATGACGTCTTTTCACTAATAAAATACTAATCGCGTACAGCTAGAATAGAGGAAATGTTATGTTTGACAATTTGATGAATGCCGTAATTGAATATAATCCAAATACAGACCTTGAATTAATAAAAAAGGCGTATGATTTATCAGAAGAAGCTCATTCTGGTCAACTTAGAAAATCGGGTGAAGATTATTTTGTTCATCCTGTTGAAGTTGCACTGATTTTAACTGAGCTAGAGATGGATGATGCTACTATTGTTGCAGGTCTTCTTCATGATGTTATTGAAGATACAGCATATTCATATGAAGAATTGGTAGATATGTTTTCAGAAGAAGTTGCCATGCTTGTTGATGGCGTAACTAAACTGGGAACAATCGTATATGAAACAGTAGAAGAAAGACAGGCAGAGAACTTAAGGAAAATGTTTTTGGCTATGTCTAAAGATATTCGTGTGCTCATTATCAAATTGTCGGATAGACTACATAACATGCGAACTATAAGCTATATGCCAGAACATAAAATTAAAGAAAAATGTTTAGAAACACTAGAAATCTATGCACCATTAGCCCATCGATTAGGTATTTATAAAATCAAAATAGAGCTAGAAGACATATCCTTTAGATATTTAGATACTGATGCGTATTATGACTTAGTTGATAAGGTTAAGATGAAGAAATCTGAAAGAGATGAATTCATTAATAATGTTATGGATGTTCTTCATGAAAATATAAAACCTTTAGAGATCGACTATGATATTTTAGGACGATCTAAGCATTTTTATTCTATTTATAAAAAAATGAAATATCAAGAAAAAGAGTTTGATGAGATTTTAGACTTAACGGCAGTCCGTGTAATCGTAGATAATATCAGGGACTGTTATGCTATATTAGGGATAGTTCATACACTTTGGAAGCCATTACCGAGGCGTTTTAAAGATTATATCGCTATGCCAAAACCAAATATGTACCAATCTCTACATACGACAGTTATTAGTGAAAAAGGTGAACCTTTTGAAATTCAAATAAGAACTGAAGAAATGAATAGAATAGCAGAGTATGGTATTGCTGCACACTGGAAGTATAAAGAAGGTGCTGATAAGCAAAATGATATTGATGCTAAACTTTCATGGCTAAGACAAACAATGGAGTGGCAACGTGATGTTAATGATCCTAAAGAGTTTATGGATACATTAAAAGTCGATTTGTTCTCTAATCAAGTATTTGTATTTACGCCTAAAGGTCAAGTTGTTGAATTGCCTTCCGGGTCTATTCCTATTGATTTTGCATATAAGATTCACTCTGAGGTTGGTAATAGATGTATCGGTGCTAAAGTAGATGGTAAAATGGTACCTATTGATTATCCTTTGCAAAATGGTAATATCGTAGATATTATTACGGCATCTAATGCTAAAGGACCTAGTATTGACTGGCTTAAAATAGTTAAAAGTTCTCAAGCAAAAAATAAAATTAAGCAATGGTTAAAGAAGCAAAACAAAGAAGATAATATCGAAAAAGGGCGAGACATGTTAGAAAAATATGTACGTCGCAAAGGTTATCAAACAAAAGAAATATTACGTAATCCTTGGATTACCAAAGTTGCAAAAAGCATCAATCTAAATTCTGCTGATGATTTATATTCATCTATTGGATATGGTGGTGTATTACTTAATAAAGTATTACCTAAACTGCAAGAATTATACAGAGAAGAGAAGCAAAAAGAAATTGTTTCTTCATCGTCAAAGACTGTTCAAGAAAAACCTAAGGTGAAGAAAAAGAAAGATATAAGTAATGGTATTATTGTTAAAGGAACGGATAATATATTAGTTAGATTATCAAAATGTTGTAGTCCTGTTCCTGGTGATGATATTATTGGTTTTATCACAAAAGGACGAGGTGTTTCTGTTCATAGAAAAGACTGTATTAATATAGTTAGTGAATATGACATGATCAAAGATAGATTAATTGAAGTATCTTGGGATACAGGCAAAGAAGATGTTTCTTATACGACAGACATCAGTATACTTGCAGAAGACAGAAAAGGTCTACTTGTAGATGTTACGCGTATTATGGATGAAATAAATGTTACTGTTTCTAGTGTTTCTGCAAAAACTGGCAGAGACGAAATTGCAACAGTTAACTTAACCGTAGAAATAAACAGTATAGAACAACTAGAAAAAACAGTAAAAAAACTAAAAGCAGTAGAAGGTATAGTAGATGTATATAGAATAATTTCATAGAAATAATTCTATATACAGTGAATAGTGAAAAATTAATAGTTATGGTTAGTTTTATCGTGCTTAGCTCGAATAAAACTATCTAATTTATAAATAAAAGTAATAATAAAAGTGGCGAAAAGCAGTATGCAGTATAATGAATGTTTAATTATTTTACTGAATGGTAATTTCTTGACAAAAACTATTCATTTTTCATTATTCACTGCGTAGCAAGGCTTTGCCTGGAGGTTTTTATGCGAGCTGTTGTTCAAAGAGTTACTTCATCTAGTGTTGTTGTTGATGGTGAAACTGTTGGTGCTATTAATCAGGGCTATATGGTTTTGTTAGGCGTTGAGACAGAAGACACACTTGATGATGGTAAGTATTTATCAGAAAAGGTATTAAATCTACGCGTATTCGAAGATGAAAATGGTAAATTAAATAAATCGATTTTAGATATTAAAGGTGAGTTATTAATTATTTCTCAGTTTACTTTACAAGGCGACTGTAGAAAGGGTAGGAGACCAAGCTTTATAAAAGCAGCACGTCCAGACCAAGCGACTACGCTTTATGAAGCATTTGTTGGTTTTTGTAAAGATTCTGGCTTGAAAACCGAAACTGGTGTATTTCAAGCCCATATGGATGTCTCTTTGGTTAATGATGGGCCTGTGACAATTTTATTAGATAGTAAAAAAGTATTTTAGATTATAGGAGAGTTTTAAATGAAGATTAAAAGATTTGCTTTAGGAACGTATGGCGTTAACTGTTATATTGTATCTTGTTCTGATACAAATAAAGGATTTATGATAGATCCAGGTGGTTATAGCCCTCAAGTAATTGATTACATTAATAAAGAAGAAATAAATATTGAATTTATTTTAATGACTCATGCCCATGGGGATCATATCTGTGGCTTGCCTCAGTTTATGAAAGAGTTAGATGCACCTGTTTATTTACATGAAGATGAATTTGATATATTGAACAATGTTAATCTTAATTTTTCTAATGCTATTTGTGGAAATTCTATTCAGATAAAAGCAGATAAGACATTTAAAGATTGTGATGTTATTGAATTAGGAGAACTTAAAATAGAAATTATACACACACCTGGGCATACACCTGGTGGTATATGTATTAGAGTTGCGAGTGTTTTATTTAGTGGTGATACATTGTTCAGAGACTCTATTGGTCGTACTGATTTTCCATATTCTGATACTGATCAGTTATTATCAGGTATTAAAGAGAGATTGTATGTTTTGGACCCTAATACTGTTGTTTATCCTGGTCATGGACCAGAATCAAGTATTGCTTATGAAAAAAAATCAAATATGTTTGTAAGAGGATAAATGTATGTTAAATGTCTATTTAAATAAAGAACAATTTAAATATGAGATTACTGAAATGATTAAGTTGTTTACGAAAATTGATGAAGTAAATATAATCGACAATATGACTTTGGCAAATAGCCAAAGTTTTTTGTTATTCTGTGATTTTGATTTAGATAGCAAAAGTGGTCATATATATTTGAAAATGAATAAGGAAATATTATTCGAAGAATATATTGATTTAGCACAAGTGGATTATAAAACATTTAAGAATGTTGTTAAATCAAATGTATTTAAGGCATTAGTCAAAGTGTATGATTACAGCCCGCCTTGGGGTATTTTGACGGGGATACGTCCGTCTAAAGTTGTTAACGAGTTGATTGACGAAGGGTATACAGTTGAAGAAATTAAGGATTTATTGAAAAATATATATATGTTTGACCAAGATAAAATCGAGCTATTATTGACTATATGTCATAATGAAAGAAAAATTTTAGAAAATATGAACGATAATGAAATAAGTATTTATATTGGTATTCCATTTTGTCCTACAAAGTGTAAATACTGTTCTTTTACATCTTATAAAGCAACACAAGGTGCTCTTGATGCCTATTTAGAAGCATTATTGATAGAAATTACTGAAGTCGGAAAAATAATCAATGAAAGAAAACTAGGCATTGAAACAGTTTATATTGGTGGAGGTACGCCTACATCATTAGATGCCAGACAACTTGATTTATTAATTACACATCTTAGTAAGCATATGGATTTGTCTAATATAAAAGAGTTTACAGTTGAATGTGGCCGTCCAGACACTATAGATGAAGAAAAATTATTGACACTAAAAAGACATGGGGTAGATCGCATTAGTATTAACCCTCAAACTATGAAAGAAAATACTTTAATTAAAATAGGAAGAGATCATTCTTCGAAAGACATTATAGATAGTTATGAATTGGCAGAAAAAATTGGTTTCAAATCAATTAATATGGATTTAATTATTGGGTTACCTGACGAATCGCCAGATGATTATAAAAAAACATTACAAAAGACGATTGATATGGCACCTGAAAATATAACTGTTCACACTTTAGCCCTTAAGAATCAATCACAGCTTAATAAAGAAGGAAAGTATGATGTTTTTGGTGTACGTAGTATTATCGAAAATATGCTTAAGACAACTCAAACATTGTTGAAAAATGCCGGTTATATTCCTTACTATATGTATAGGCAAAAGCATATTGCGGGAAATTACGAAAATGTTGGCTATAGTAAAAAAGACAATGTTTGTATTTATAATATACGTATTATTGAAGAGAAACAGTCGATTATTGCTCTTGGAGCAGGTGGTGTTTCTAAAGCGTTTTATCCTGAGGAAAACCGATTTGAACGTGTACCAAATGTAAATAACTATGAAGTTTATATTGATAGAATTGACGAGATGATTAATCGTAAAAGAAAAGAATTTTTAAGATAGAAATAGATAGGTGCTATTATGCTAAAAAAAGATGGTCAGTATATAACAGTATGCCCAAGAGATTGTTTTGGAGGATGCGGATTAACTGTTGATATTGATAAAGGTCAAATAAATAAAATCTCTGGTAACCGTGTTAACGAAAATTCTGAGGGTTTTTTCTGCCCTAAAGGCGCTTCTTACAAGGAAAGACTTAAGCATCCCAAAAGACTACTCAGTCCTCTATTAAAAAAGGTTGATACTTTTGAGCCTGTTGCTTGGGAAGATGCTTTTGATTTAATTATTTCTAAGCTTGATATTTTGAAAAAAAACAATAATACGGAAGCCATGTTTTACCTAATGGGTTATGGTGCCATGGGTGCACTAAATGAATATGGTCGTAGTTTTTGGCATCAGTATGGTGATATAACAAGCACATATGGAAGCCTTTGTATGTCTGGTGGTAAAAAAGGTTTTCAGACACTTTATGGTGAAGAAGTTAGGCAAAATCGAAATGAATATTTAGAGAACACAAAATTAATTATTGTATGGGGCTCGAATCCTGCAAATACAAATATTCATCGCATGAGATATATAAAAAAAGCTATAAAAAAAGGCGCTAAACTTATAGTCATTGATCCAAGAAAAAGTGAAACTATGATTGAGGGTTGTATTTCAATTCATCCACGAGGTGGTACAGACGGTTTACTTGCAATAGGTGTAGCCAAATTATTAATTCAGTATGATTTTATTAACCATAGCTTTATTAATAAATATTGTATTGGTTTTGATGCATATTTAGGTGAAATAAATAAATATGATTTTGATTTTATAGTCAATGAAACAGGTGTGTCCTACAATGATATCCAAATTATTGCAGAGTCTATTGGTCAAGAACCTAATTATGCTTTAGTTACAGGTTCTGGTAAATCAAGATATGATAATGGGGGGCAAACTGAGCGATGCGTAAGTATGTTGCCTGCTTTGACAGGTAGTATTGGTAAATCAAATAATGGTATTTATTTTTTGGATTCGCAACAACCTAAAGTTAATTGGCATAACTATCCTAAAAGTTTATTTTCTTATAAAGAAAAAGTACATGTTGGTATGCTTGCATATGATATGTCAAATTTATCTCCTAGAATTGAAATGCTTTGGATGGAAAAAGTTAATCCAATAGCGAGCAACCCAGATATTAACCGATTAAAAGAAGTTTTTAGTCAAATACCTTTTAAGGTTGTTGTTGATCATTTTTTGACAGAAACAGCTTTAGAAGCTGACTTGATTTTACCTGCAGCCATGTTTACTGAAAAAAATGATTTACTTACTGTATATGGGGACTCGTATATACAATTGCAGCAAAAATTAACTGAGCCACTGGGATTATGTAAAAGTGAAGTGGATATATATAGAACTTTAGGTGAAAGGATGAATTTTGATTTGGATTATTTGCCTAAATCCGACGAGCATACAATCAATGAGGTTTTAAAAGCAAATAAGATTAATACAAACTACGAAGACTTAACTAAAAAACCATTTTTATTTGAAAGTTACAATAGTATTGCATATGAGGATTTAATTTTTAGCACGGTAAGTGGAAAGATAGAATTATATAGCAAGCAACTAGAAGAACAAGGCTTAAGTCCTGTTCCTACATATGTAAAACCTTCTCATATAAATAAAACAAATAAAAAATATCCATTACACTTATTGAGTGCACACAGTAAAAATATGATTAATTCTCAGTTTAAAGAAATGAAAATTAATCAAAAGGAGTCATATATTGAAGTAAATACCATTGACGCAAAGGCTAGAGGTATTCGTCATAATGAAATGGTATATGTGTATAATGAACAAGGTGAAATTAGTGTAAGGGCCCATGTTGGTGATACTGTAAGACAAGGAATGGTTCATATGTATCATGGGTGTGATTATAATGGCAAATCTAATATAAACAGATTAGTTAAAGGTCAAAAAACGGACTTTGGCGACGGAACTTCCTTTCATAATAACTGTGTAGAATTACGCAAAAAACTTTGATATTTTTTGTTTAATCATATAAAATATTACTAAATAATAATAAAGGGTGGTTTATATGTCTAACGGAGATAGTAAGTGTAGTAGCAATTGTTTACATTTAGATTTACTAGAGAATAACGAAATAGCTCCAAAAGATCTTTTGCAATTAGCCTTTAATGTATCGCATATGGGAATCTGGGAGTGGGACTTAGCTTCTGGGGTTGTGAAACTTTCTGATAAAATTTTTGAAATAACTGGTTTTTCAAAGGTTGAATATGACCCAAGTATTTCTTTTGTAAGGGATACGATGATTCATGACGATTCAAGAGAATCCTTTGCATACTCAATAACACGCGCCATTAATGATGGTGTTGTACAAAATGGTAGTTATAAAGTCAATAGCCCGACGAAGTCGTTTTGTTGGATAAAAGTGAATAGTCAAGTCTTATGTGATGACAATGATGTGCCCAAAAAAATTGTTGGTACATTGATTGATGTGACAGAAGAATTTATGCTTAAAAACGTTTTGCAGGTTGAACTAGAATACCTGCATACTTTAATTGAAATGATTCCTAATCCTATTTTTTATAAAAATAGAGAAGGTATCTATAAATTTTTTAATAAAGCTTTTATGGAATATCTCGGAAAATCACGAGAAGAATTAATGAATAAAACAGTTTATGATATAGCTCCAAAAGATTTGGCAGAAGTTTATCATAAAGCTGACTTAGCTTTAATGGAAAACAAAGAATTTCAGTCTTACGAATCCGAAGTAGTTTACGCAGATGGTGTAAGACATAATGTTGTTTTTAATAAAGCATCTCATATAAATCATTCGGGACAATGTATAGGTCTAATAGGGATTATGCTTGATGTTACAAAACAAAGAAAAAAAGATGACGAAGTTAGAATTTTATACTCAGTAAAAGATATGATGATAGAACTAAATCAAGAACTAATGAATATAAATTCTTTTGATGTGTTACTTTCTAAAATGATTAAGATACTATATCAAGTATTTAATAATGTTGATAAAGCTATTGTTTTGAGTGTTGACGATAAAAATAATATTATTTTATTGGAGAAAGACGGATTTTCAGATGAGTTTCAGTGGCCTACAATTTTTGATATGAATAATTTTTTCTTTTGGCATGTCATTGGTTCAGGTTTTACTAAAGCCCATGTAGTCAGAGGAATAGCGCACCAATTAGAAACATTTGATATAAATCTACCGCAGCTTGAAAAACTTGAAGATGGTTTAATTATGCCTATTTATATAGACAAGAAACTTTCATATATTATTGCTTGCGGGACAGAAACAAAAGATAGTTTTAATACTGCAGAAGAAGACGTTGCTCAATACTTATCACAAGAGTTTGCGACTATTTTTAGACAATTTGATTTATACCAAAAAGTATTATATATGTCTAAACACGACCAGTTGACAGGCTTATATAATAGACATGCATACGAAGAAGAAACCAAGTCTTTTTTCGAGCTTTGTAAAACCAATGAAGAACTTTTTCATATTATATTATTTGACTTAAATAAGCTTAAAACAATAAACGATTACATTGGACATGGTGCAGGTGATGATTATCTGGTTATGTTTTCTATATTATTAAAGAAACATTTGAAAAATGCAAAGATTATTGCAAGGCTTGGTGGTGACGAGTTTGCTTGCGTATGTAATCAACAAGACATGAATTTGGTTATAAAACAAATTGACAAGATGAAGGTAGAATTTAATGCTATTGTACTTGATATTAATCAAGAGCAGTTTGTTTATGATTTTGCTTGTGGATATAGCACATACCCTTTAGAAGGCTCTAGCTTAGATGAAATTTTTGTTTTGGCAGACCAACGTATGTATAAGAATAAAGGTATGTAATTATTGATGATGTGGAAATATATAAGGTATTGTTGTATCTATAGGACATAAATCCTATTATTGTTGACATTTCAACAAATTATACATATAATATTTTTTAGAATATAAATAAGTAAATACTTTGACAGAGATATAAGTTTAAACGGGTTTATAGAGAGCTAGTGTTGGTGGAATCTAGTAGCGGTGGTTTATCTTAGGGCACTCTGGAGTAGGTAATCTGAAATGAGTAAGATTATTCGCATTATGGCGTTATATAAAAAAGTGGGTTTTACCAATTAGGGTGGCACCGCGGGAAAAATACTTCTCGTCCCTTGTATTAATAAGGGGATAGTAGAGGTTTTTTTGTATTTAAAAAGGAGGCAAAACGATGTTAACTAAAGCACCAAGAGGAACAAAAGATGTATTACCAAATGAGGTATACAAATGGAATTATGTGGAAAAAACTTTTAAAGATGTATGTGCTCGTTATGGCTTTAAAGAAATGCGCACACCAACTTTTGAACATACAGATTTATTTAAAAGAGGTATCGGTGATACTACTGATGTAGTTGAAAAACAAATGTATTCATTTGATGATTATAGTGGTAGAAATATTACTTTAAAACCTGAAGGTACAGCGCCAGTTGTACGTTCTTTTGTAGAGAATAAATTATATGCAGATATTATTCCAGCTAAGATTTTTTATATTACACCATGCTTTAGATATGAAAAACCTCAAGCAGGTAGACTAAGAGAATTTCACCAGTTCGGTATTGAAGTTTTTGGATCAGATAATCCAATTACTGATGCTGAAGTTATTGCTCTTGCTATGAATTTCTTTGCTGAGTTGGGCTTAGATGACTTAGAATTAAGAATCAATAGTATTGGCTGCCCAACATGTAGAGGAGAGCATAGAGAAGCATTAATGACATTTTTAAAGGCTAGTTATGATGATTTATGTGACACTTGTAAAGGCCGTTACGAAAGAAATCCAATGCGTATTTTAGACTGTAAAAATGAGACTTGTAAAGCAATTGTTAAAGATGCACCTAGAATGCTTGATTATCTTGATGAGGAATGTGAAGTTGCATTCGAATTGGTTAAGAAGAGCTTAGCAAGTATGGGTATTTCTTTCATTGTAGATTCTGATATTGTTAGAGGTCTTGATTATTATAATAAAACTGCTTTTGAAATTATATCTAATGATATAGGCGCACAGAGTACGGTGTGTGGTGGTGGAAGATACGACCACTTAGTAGAAAGTGTTGGTGGACCAAAGACTTCTGGTGTTGGATTTGGTTTAGGCATTGAGAGATTGCTATTAACTTTAGACAATAAAAATATAGATATTGAAAATAACGATACGACTGATGTTTTTATTGCGGCATTAGGTGACGAAGGAACACAAGGTGCTTTAAAACTAATACAAGATATGAGAAAAGTTGGCATTAAATGTCAAATGGATCTTATGGGACGTAGTGTTAAAGCCCAGTTTAAATATGCTGATAAAATTAAAGCGAAGTATACTATTGTAATTGGTGAGAATGAAATCAAAGACAATATTGTTCAATTAAAAGAAATGGCTACTTTTAATCAAACAGAAGTAGCACTGGATCAAGTTGTAGATGAATTACAACGAAAACTTAAATAAGGAGAAATTATTATGAGTAATGTATTTAGTAGAACACATATGTGTGGAGAATTAAATGAATCATTTATTGAGCAAGAAGTAGTGCTTAATGGATGGGTACAAAGAAAAAGAAATCTAGGTGGTTTAGTATTTATAGATTTAAGAGATAAAACAGGTATCGTTCAAATTGTTGCTGATACGGACTTTTCTAACACTGCATTTGAAGTTTCTAATGATTTAAGAAGTGAATATGTAGTTGGTGTTAAAGGTATTGTTAAAGAAAGACATTCAAAAAATAATGATTTGGAAACTGGTTTTATTGAAGTATATGCAAAGGATATTACTATATATTCTGAAGCAGAAACACCGCCGATTTATATTAAAGATGATGATGATGTTTCGGAAAGTTTAAGATTTAAATATAGATATCTTGATTTAAGAAAACAAAAAATGCAAAACAATTTAAAATTTAGACATGAAGTAACGAAATCTACACGTAAATTCTTTGATAACCAAAATTTTACAGATGTAGAAACGCCTATGCTAATTAAACCTACTCCAGAGGGAGCAAGAGACTATCTTGTACCTAGTCGTGTAAATAAAGGGCATTTTTACGCTTTACCACAGTCACCACAGATGTATAAGCAACTACTAATGCTTTCAGGACTTGATAGATACTATCAAATAACAAAATGCTTCAGAGACGAAGACTTAAGAGCTGACAGACAACCTGAGTTTACACAAATTGATGTCGAAATGTCTTTTGTTGATGTTGATGATGTTTTAAATATGAACGAAAAGTTTTTACAAAACTTATTTAAAGATGTTATGGATATTGATATTCAGTTACCACTTCAAAGGTTACCATATAGTGAAGCTATGGATCGATACGGTATTGACAAACCAGATACGCGTTTTGGTTTTGAGTTAAAATCTTTAAACGACATTGTTAAAGACTGCGATTTCAAAGTTTTCACTGATGCTATTTCAAACGGTGGCGATGTAAGATGTATTAACATTAATGGTTATGCGGACCAATTAAGTAGAAAGAAAATTGATAAACTTCAAGATTTTGCCAAAACATATGGTGCAAAAGGCCTTGCTTGGATCAAAAAAACTGGAGATGAAATCAATTCACCTATTGCTAAATTTTTATCTCAAGATATTGTGGACCAAATTTTAGATAAAGTAGATGCAGGTGACAACGACTTGATTTTAATTGTTGCAGATAAGCCTTCAGTTGTTTATGATGCACTTGGTCAATTAAGAAATAAAGTAGCAACTGATTTAGATATTTTGGACCCAAATCAATATAATTTATTATGGGTTACTGATTTTCCACTGTTTGAATATGATGAAGATGAAGGTAGATATTATGCTATGCATCATCCATTCACTTCACCAAGAATGGAAGATATGGATATGCTTGAAACTGAGCCGGGTAAGGTTCGTGCAAAAGCATATGATATTGTTTTAAATGGTGTTGAAGTTGGTGGTGGAAGTATTAGAATTCACGACCAAAAGTTACAAGAAACAATGTTTAATGCTTTAGGATTATCAGCAGAAGAGCAGGAAATGAAGTTTGGTTTCTTCTTAGAAGCATTTAAATATGGTGCACCTCCACATGGTGGAATAGCATATGGTTTAGATCGTTTAGTGATGCTTCTTAACCACAACCCTAACATTAGAGAAATTATTGCTTTCCCTAAGAATCAAAATGCAGTTTGTCCGCTAAGTGGTGCTCCAGGAATTATTAATGAAGCTCAACTTGAAGAAGCTGGTGTTAAGGTTGCTGCAGTAGTAGAAGAGCAGTAAGAAAATATAGGTGATATTATGAAATTGAAAATTGGTATTATGGGTGGAACGTTTGATCCAATACATTTTGGTCATCTTGTTTTAGCTGAACATGTAAGAAGTCAATATGATTTAGATAAGATTATATTTGTGCCAGCAGGAACACCTCCACACAAACGAAAATTTTCAGCAAGTGAAAGTGAAAACAGAAAATATATGACTGTATTAGCAACAATTACGAACCCTAATTTTACAGTTTCATCTTTGGAAATCGAAGATGATGAGATTTCTTATACAATCAATACCATAAGAAAACTCAAAGAAGAATACGGTTCTACAGCTGAGTTGTTTTTCATAACAGGAGCAGATGCATTGTTAAATATTGAAACTTGGAAAGATTATCAAGAATTGCTTCATCAATGTCATTTTATTGCAGGAACAAGACCTGGTAATGATAACACTGAGTTGCAAGAAAAAGTAGTCTATTTAATAAAGGCATACAAAGCTAATATTAATTTATTTAAAGTACCTGCATTAGCAATCTCATCAACGGATATTAGAAATCGTGTTTTAACTGGTCAATCCATAAAGTATCTTGTACCTGAAGGTGTAGAGCAATATATCTATAAAAAAGAATTATATAAAAAATGATTGAGGTAATATAATGATTGATGATGCAGTTATAATTAGCAAACTAAAAGAAGTCATGAATGAAAATAGATTACAGCATACTCTAAACACACGAGATTCTGCAATAGCATTAGCAAAGCATTACCATTGTGATTTGGATAAGGTTAAAATTGCTGCGTTGCTTCATGATTACTGTAAAGGAATGTCAATAGAAAAGTTAAATGAAAAAGTGCTTGATTATGAAATGAGTAGCATATATTATGGCAATGCCGCTATATCTCACGGCAAAATCGCTGCTAAGCTAGTTAAAGAAGATTTTGGCATTCATGATGAAGATATTCTTAATGCCATTAGTTATCACACTACGGGTAGAGAGTATATGCCATTAATAGAGAAAATTATTTTTATCGCAGACATGATTGAGCCATTAAGAACTTATGTAGGAATAGATGAGATAAGAAAACTAGCATTTATTGATCTTGATTTAGCATGTTTAAAAGCACTAGATCATATAATATTATTTATTATAAAACAGGAAAAGTATTTACACACTGATACAGTGTTAGCAAGGAATTATTTCCAATTAAAAGTAATAGGAGGAGCCAATGGATAACAAACAATTAGCACTAGAAATTGCAAAAGCAATTGATGATAAAAAAGGATTAGACATACAAGTAATAGATGTTGAGTCACTATGTAGTTTTGCAGATTATTTTGTAATAGCACACGGTGGATCCGAAAGACAAGTTAAAGGTTTAGCTGAGAATGTTGAAGATGCATTAGAAAAGCATCATGTTTTCAAAAAAAACAAAGAAGGAAAAGAAAATTCAGGCTGGATTTTATTAGATTATGGCGATGTAATCGTTCATTTATTCAGTGAAGAAAAAAGACGTCATTTCAACATAGAAAATCTATGGAGTGATGGTCAATTTATAGCATTTGACGAAGCGTAGAACTAGTATATATTAGGAGGAAGAAATGGATAATTATAGTTTTAATCAAATTGAAGAAAAATGGCAAAAGTATTGGGATGATAATAAGTTATTTAAAAAAGATGAAGATGATAGTAAAGAAAAATATTATGCACTTGAAATGTTTCCATACCCTTCAGGTAAACTACATATGGGTCATGTTAGAAACTACTCTATAGGTGATGTTATAGCTAGATTTTTATCTATGAAAGGTTACAACGTTCTTCATCCTATGGGATGGGATTCTTTCGGTCTTCCTGCTGAAAATGCTGCTATTAAAAATGATATTCATCCAAATATTTGGACTTGGGATAATATTGAAGAAATGAAAGTTCAATTAAAGCAATTAGGTATTAGTTATGATTGGGATAGAGAACTTGCAACTTGTCATCCAAGTTATTATAAGTGGATGCAGTGGATATTCATTCAATTTTTCAAAAAAGGTCTTGCCTATAAAAAGAAAAATCCTGTAAACTGGTGTCCATCTTGTCAAACAGTGCTTGCTAATGAGCAAGTTGTAAATGGCGCTTGTGAGCGTTGTGATGAGACTGTAGGTAAAAAAGAATTAAGTCAATGGTACTTTAAAATCACTGATTATGCAGATAGATTAATAGATGATATTGATACTTTAGATGGCTGGCCAGAAAAAGTAAAATTAATGCAGAAAAACTGGATTGGTAGAAGTATCGGAGCTGAAGTTACATTTAAAATGTCTGATTCTGATCAAACATTAGATGTATTTACAACACGTCCTGATACACTTTTTGGTGCAACATACATGGTTTTAGCACCTGAGCATCCTTTTGTTGATGATTTTGTAAAAGGAACAGCGTATGAGGCACAACTTGAAGCAATGAGACAAAAACTTGCTGTTATGTCTGATATTGACAGATCAGCAACTACTTTAGAAAAAGAAGGTGTATTTACTGGTAAATACGCAATAAATCCTGTTAACGGTAAGAAAATACCTGTATATGTAGCAAACTATGTATTAATGGGATATGGAACAGGTGCCGTTATGGCTGTACCAGCTCATGATCAAAGAGACTTTGATTTTGCAAAAAAATATGACATAGAAATTATTCCTGTTATTGATCCAAAGAATGAAGATATCGACCTTAATAATTTACAAGAAGCATTTGTAGAAGAAGGTACAATGATTAATTCAGAAGATTTTAATGGAATGAATAATAAAGATGCCTTAGAAAAAATCATTACATCCTTAGAAGATAAGAAAATCGGTTCTAAATCTACTAACTATAGGTTAAGAGACTGGTTAATCTCTAGACAAAGATATTGGGGAACACCAATTCCTATGGTTGAATGTGATCAATGTGGATGGGTACCTGTTGAAGATGAAAACTTACCAGTAGAATTACCTACTGATGTTGTTTTTTCTGGAAAAGGGGAATCACCACTAACTACAAGTGAATCTTTCGAATTTACTGCTTGTCCAACTTGTGGCGGTCAAGCGAGAAGAGAAACAGATACTATGGATACTTTCTTGGATTCATCTTGGTATTTCTTTAGATACGCAGATGCAAATAACCCTGATGAAGTATTTGATAAAGAAAAAAGCAAATACTGGATGCCAGTAGATCAGTATATTGGCGGGGTTGAACATGCAATCCTACACTTATTATATGCACGTTTCTTTACGAAAGTACTATATGATATTGGCTATTCATCAGTTGAGGAACCGTTTACTAACTTGTTAACACAAGGAATGGTTTTAAAAGATGGTGCAAAAATGTCTAAATCTAAAGGAAACACAGTAAGTCCAGAAGATATTATTAAGCAATATGGTGCCGATACTGCTAGATTATTTATATTATTTGCTTCTCCGCCAGAAAGAGATTTAGAATGGTCTGATACAGGTGTGGAAGGTAGCTTTAAATTTATCAATAGAATTTGGCGTTTAGTTGAAGAACTAAAAGAAACTGTATCAAGGTCATGTTGTGTTGTGCAACTAGATGATCATGATAAAGAGTTTGACTATGTTATTAATAATACGATAAAGCGTGTTACAGATGATATTCAAAAAAGATTTAATTTTAATACAGCTGTAAGTGCTATTATGGAGCTTGTTAATGAGACATATAAATACAAAGAAATTGATAAAGCTAAAGTGAGTCAGCTACGTAAGGCAGTTAATACAATCATTTTATTAATGTCACCTTTTACACCTCATGTATGTGAAGAGATGTGGGCAAACGTAGGACATGTTGAAAGTGTTTATAGTGAACCTTGGCCAACATATGATGAAAAAGCGTTAGTTAAATCAACTGTTGAAATTGTTGTTCAAGTCAATGGAAAAGTAAAAGATAAAATGCAAGTTAGTGTAGATACTAACAAAGATGTACTAGAAAAAGAAGTTATGGCAAATGAAAAAATTTCTAATGCTATAGGTGATAAAAACGTTGTAAAAGTAATTGTAATACCAGGTAAGCTAGTTAATATCGTAGTGAAATAAATGCTTAAATATAGCTAATATGTGATATAATAGACAAAGGTGATAATTTTATTACCTTTGTCTTATTGTCATGAATAATGAATAGATATTATATGATTTTGAATATTCCTCAGCGGGACTGAGTATATATATGAGCGGAAAAAACTAAAAGGAGGTTTAATATTTGACAACTACAACAAATGTAAATAAGCTAAAAGTCATCCCATTGGGCGGTCTTAATGAAATTGGAAAGAACATTACGGCATTTGAGTATGAAGAAGAAATACTGATAGTCGATTGTGGTCTTTCGTTTCCTGATGACGAAATGTATGGTATTGATATAGTCATACCAGATTTTACTTATTTAATAAAAAACAAAGAAAAAATTAAAGGAATGGTACTTACACATGGTCACGAGGACCATATTGGGGGCATTCCATACTTATTAAAAGATATTGATGTACCTATTTACGGTACAAGACTAACTCTTGGGTTAGTAGAAAACAAACTAAAAGAAAATTTGCCTGGAAATGCGACTCAATTAAATCGAGTTACACAGGGAGATATTATAAAACTTGGAAAGTTTAAAGTTGAATTCATTCGCTCGAATCATTCAATAGCAGATGCTGTTGCATTATGTATTACTACACCAGTAGGAAGAGTCCTTCACACTGGAGATTTTAAAATTGATTATTCACCTGTTGATGGTGCACCTATTGATTTTCATCGTTTAGCCGAACTTGGAAAACGTGGTGTTTTATTAATGATGGGGGATAGTACTAACGCTGAAAGAAAAGGCGCTACTATGTCTGAAAAGACAGTAGGACAAACTTTGGAGACTATCTTTAGAAATGCAAATGAAAGAATTATTATAGCTACTTTTGCTTCTAACGTACATAGAGTTCAAAGTGTTGTTGATATGGCCGTTAAATTTAATAAAAAAGTTGCTTTTTCAGGCCGTAGCATGGTAAATGTTGCTGCAGTAGCTTCTGAAATAGGCTACTTAAAAATACCTGATGGCACACTGGTTGATATAAACCAAATAAAAAATGTGAAAGACGATCAAGTTGTTGTTGTTACGACTGGTAGTCAAGGTGAACCAATGTCTGCTTTAGCCAGAATGGCAACATCTGAACATAAAAGTGTGCAGATAAGGAAGGGTGATGTAGTTATCTTATCATCAAGTCCTATTCCTGGTAACGAAAAAACTGTTTCAAATATTGTTAACAAACTATTTGAAAAAGGCGCAGAAGTAATTTACTCAGACATTGCTGATATTCATGTATCTGGTCATGCCTGTGAAGATGAACTTAAATTAATGCATACATTAGTAAAACCAGAATATTTTATACCTGTTCACGGAGAGTATCGTCACTTGAAAAAACATAGTGAAATAGCTCAAAGTCTTGGTATGAGTAAAGATAATATATTTATTTTAAAAACTGGACAAGTACTTGAACTCAATAACGAATCTGCAGAAGTCGCTAAGAAACCTGTACCTTCTGGTAGAGTCTTAGTAGACGGTTTAGGCGTTGGAGATATTGGAAATATCGTACTTAGAGACAGAAGATTATTATCAGAAAGTGGTCTGATTATTGTTGTTGTTGGTCTATCTAGAGAGACTGGCGAACTGTGCTCAGGACCAGATTTAATATCTCGTGGATTTATTTATGTAAGAGAGTCCGAAGAGCTTATAAGTTCTTCAAGAGATGTTGTTATGAAAAGTATTGAAAGATGTTCTACTGAAGGTGTCAGAGAGTGGTCTACTATTAAAAATGCTATTAAAGATGATCTTAAAGCATATATATATAATTCAACAAAACGTAGTCCAATGATACTACCAATAATAATGGAATTTTAGGAGGCTAACAATGGTTAATGTACATGATTATGCACACAATTTAGCGAAAGCAATCAAAGATTCAGAGCAATACATAAAATATATGGAATTAAAAGCAGTTATAAAAGAGAATGAAAGTGTAAAGACTATGGTTGAAGATTTTCAAACAAAGCAAATGCAACTTCAGGCTGCTCAAATGACTGGACAAGAAGTATCTGAAGAAGATATGCAAAAAATACAACAATTATACACTGTGTTATTAACTGATCCTACTGCAGCGGAATACATGCAAGCTGAAATGGCATTTACGCAACTAATGGGAGATGTTTCTAATATCTTAGGAGATGTGTTGAAAATTGAAGAATAATATCTACATAGACAGAATTAAAAAAGTGAAAAATGAAATGGCAGACAAGATGGTTGACATAATGCTTGTTACGGGTGACTACAGTAAAATGTATTTGTCTGGTTTTCAATCTTCTATGTACTATATAGTTCTAACGCCAAACAAAGATTATTTGATCACAGACTTTAGATATATGACAGCTGCAAAAGATCTTGCTGATATTTTTGAAGTCAAGCTAGTAGATTATAATTGCTCAGTTTATGATATCTTAGAAGCGTATTCTAGCCAACAACTAGGTATTGAAGAAAGTCATATGACTGCAGAAATGTATTTGAAAATTAAAGATATCTTTAATGACAATATTTGTCTAACTAAAGATTTTATCACTAGAATCAGAAGTGAAAAAGATGCAAATGAAATAGAAAACATTAAGGTGGCTGAATCTATTGGTGATGAAGCATTTGAATATATCTTAGGTGAATTGAAAGCAGATGTAACTGAATTTGAAATAGCAAATAAATTAGAACAATTTATGAAGTCAAAAGGTGCAAGTAAAATGTCTTTTGATCCTATCGTTGCTTTTGGAGAAAACTCCACTAAGAATCATGCGGTTCCATCTGATAGAAAATTAAAAGATGGTGATATGATCTTAATGGATTTTGGATGTATTTATCAAGGTTATTGTTCTGATATGACAAGAACTGTAGGTTTTGGAAACATTTCTGATTTTCAGAAAGAAATTTATGGTATTGTACTTGAAGCACAACAAGCCGTATTAGATCATATAAAAGCTGGCTTAATCTGTAAAGAAGTTGACGAAATAGCTAGAAAGATTATAATAGATAAAGGATATGGAGAGCACTTTGGTCATGGTCTTGGTCATGGAACAGGTTTGGAAATTCATGAAGAACCTTACTTGAACCCAAGGACATCACTTGAATTAAAAGCTAACCAAGTGGTTACTGTTGAACCTGGTATTTATATCCCTGATCAATTTGGTGTACGAATAGAAGATATGGTTGTTGTTACTGACTCTGGTCATATTAACTTAACCCATTCACCAAAAGAGTTAATTATTATTTAAAAGATATATGAAAACATAGATTAAATGAGAATATTTTAGGAGGAGTTTTAAATGGTATCAGTAGGTGATTTTAGAAAAGGGGTAACATTCATTATGAATGGTAAGCCTCATGTAGTTGTTGATTTTCAGCATGTAAAGCCTGGAAAAGGTGCTGCTTTTGTAAGAACAAAGCATAGAAATATTTTAACAGGAGCAATAAAAGAAGAATCTTTTAATCCTAATGAAAAATTTCCAAAAGCACATATAGAAACAAAAATTATGCAGTATTTATATAGCGATGGCGAATTCTATTATTTTATGGATGAAGAAACATTTGAGCAGTTTCCATTAACTGAAGAACAAGTAGAAGAAGCTATAAAATATTTAAAAGAAAATGATACAGCAACAATTAAGTTCTTTGAAGGTAAAGCATTTAGTGTTGAGCCTCCTATTTCTGTGGTTTTAGAAGTAGTTGAAACTGAGCCAGGTGTAAAAGGCGATACGGCTACAAACGTTACGAAACCAGCGACGACTGAAACTGGTGCAGTAATACAAGTGCCTATTTTCATCAATGTAGGTGAAAAAATCAAAGTAGATACACGTACGGGTGATTACCAGTCAAGAGCTAACTAGATACATTTAAACATCGATAATAATATTAAGCCCCGAAATACTATATGGTGTAAGCCATATAGTGGCTTCGGGCTTTTTCGATAAAAACAACATGTTTTTTTAGAGACATAACAGGGGGTAAAATGAAGAAATTACTCATTATAATTATTATACTGACTTTTATTATTGGCGGGTTTGTAGGGTTTAATTTATACATGAAAAATCAATTAAAACCAGTTGATACTAGCAATACATCTTTAATTACTTTTGAAATTCCTAGCGGAAGTTCAACAAAAGTTATCGCAGAAATATTAAATGAAAACAATCTAATAGGCAGTTCTCTTGCTTTTAGTTATTATAGTAAAAAGCACGATTTTGATGGCAAGTATCAAGCTGGAACCTACAGACTTGCAGGTAATTTATCTATGTTAGAAGTGATGAATGAAATTGCCAATGGAAACACACTTAAAAATGTTACAACTTTTACAATACCAGAAGGATATACTATTGCACAAGTTGCAGACACATTGTATGAGCAAGGACTGATTGATCGTGATTTGTTTGCTGATGCTCTGATCAAAGAGTATGATTATTGGTTTTTAAATGATATTAACCTAACTAATACGCGACTTGAAGGTTTTTTATTTCCTGATACATATGAAATATATTCTAATGCAACGGAAGAAGATATTATTGTAAAAATGCTTAATCGTTTTGAACAGATTTATTCAGAGTCTTTTATCGATAGAACAAATGAACTTGGACTTGATGTTTATGATGTCATTATTATGGCTTCTTTAGTTGAAAGAGAAGGCCTTATTGATTCTGAAAGAAGTACAATTTCTAGTGTTTTTTATAATCGACTAGATGAAAATATTGCATTGCAATCTTGTGCAACTGTTCAGTATATTTTAGGCGAGCCTAAAGCTAAGTTGTCAATTGCAGACACACGTATAGAGTCGCCTTTTAATACATATTTGCATCCAGGATTGCCTCCTGGACCTATTGCATCACCTGGTTTGGCTTCTATTGAAGCTGCATTATATCCTAAAGATACTGATTATTATTATTTTTTAGCTAAGGGTGATGGTAGTCATATTTTTTCAAAAACATATGATGATTTTTTAATAAATAAAGAAAAATATATTGGTGATTAAATGAGTATTATAATAAATGACACAGTTGAAACATATATAAATAATTTATATCCAGATAAAAATGAATTTATGGGCAATTTACGTGCTGAAAGTGAAGGAAATAGTATTCCTATCATTACTAAAGACATTGAAAAGTTTATGGATGTGCTCATTCAAATGAATAAACCAAAAAAATTTTTAGAAATTGGCGCAGCTGTTGGTTACTCTGCATTATGTTACAGTATTGTTGACCCTGACCTTGATATTACTACTATAGAGATTAGTGAAAAAATGATTATTCAAGCTAAGTCCAATATTGCTCAAATGAAAAAAACAAATCAGATTACAATTTTAGAAGGTGACGCCAAAGATGTTTTAGAGAACCTTGAAGGCAGTTTTGATATGATTTTTATTGATGCAGCCAAAGCCCAATATAAAGTGTATTTTGATTTATGTCATAAATTATTAGCACCTGGCGGGGTTATTATATCGGATAATATTCTATATAAAGGCATGCCCGTGGCCAGAGAATTTGTACTAAAAAGAAAAAGAACTATTGCTAAGAGAATGGGCGAGTATATTACTTATATTACGACACATCCTATTTACGACTCAACTGTTTTACCAGTTGGTGATGGCATTAGTTTAAGTGTAAGGAAGGCAACCTATAATGACAAATAATATAGAATTATTAGCTCCAGCGGGAGATTTAGAAAAATTAAAAATCGCTATACTATATGGTGCAGATGCCGTGTATTTTGGTGGTGAAATGTTTGGTTTGAGAGCTTCTGCTCGAAATTTTGCCTTAGATGAGATGAGAGAAGGAGTGGCTTTTGCGCATGAACATAAAAAGAAGGCTTATTTGACAATTAATATTTTTGCCCATAATAATGATATTGATCGTTTACCTGATTATCTTGATTCTATCAAGGATATTCCTCTTGATGCTGTAATCATTTCTGATCCAGGTATTTTGACTATTGTTAAAGAAAAATTGCCTGATTTAGAGATTCATTTAAGTACGCAAGCAAATACAACAAACTATATGAGTGCCCAGTTTTGGCATGATCAAGGTGTTAAACGTATTGTTTTAGCAAGAGAGTTATCTTTACAAGAGATTAATAAAGTAGCAGAAAGTACATCTGATACTTTAGAATTAGAAGCTTTTGTTCATGGTGCTATGTGTATTTCTTATTCTGGTAGATGTCTACTGAGTAATTACATGACTAATAGAGACGCCAATAGAGGCGCATGTTCTCATCCTTGCAGATGGCAGTATTATCTTGTGGAGGAAAAACGCCCAGGAGAATATATTCCTGTTAGTGAAGATGAGCGAGGTACTTATTTTTTTAACTCTAAAGATTTATGTATGATTGAACATATTCCTGAGATTATTGATTCTGGCATAACAAGCCTTAAAATTGAAGGACGTATGAAAAGTATTTTTTATGCAGCAGTCATTGTAAGTACATATAGGAAAGCGATTGATGCATATTTAACTAGTCCAAAGGATTATCAATATAATCCTGAGTGGAAGAGTGATTTAGAAAAAGTTAGTCATCGATTTTTTACTACTGGTTTTAATATAGATAAACCAACAGAAGATGATCAAAACTATCAATCAAGTAGCTATATCAGAAGTTATGACTTTTTAGGCATTGTAAATTCAATAGATGAAAATGGCTATGCAGTTGTAGAACAAAGAAATAAAATAAAGAAAAATGATGTGATAGAAGTCTTTGGCCCAGATCAAGAGGCCTTTGAAATGACTGTAGAATCACTTTATGATGCTGATAATAATGAAATAGAGTCAGCGCCTCACGCACAACAAATTTTTAAGTTTATGCCAACGCAACCTGTTAAAGAAAACTATATGCTTAGAAAAAAAGTAGAAAATTGTTAAAAAATGTATACAAATCAACGGATTTTTGATAGTATTTAGTGACAATATATGTAAAGTGAAATACTATACTATAATAAAATGATACAAGATAATAAATAGCGACATAAAATTTGCTCAATTAATAGTTTTATTCAGTTTGTTCAGGAGGTTAGTAATGAACAAGGAAAATGATAAAGATTTAAATGTAGCAAGAAGTTTAGATGATACAATAGCTTTAACAGCCTATGAAACTGTAGTAAGTGTTGAGGGTGTTGCAGGTATGAGTGCTAACATTCCAAGTATTTCCAATTTAATTGGTAGAGGGAATCAAAAAGGCATAAAGATTAACTCATCAGATATAGACGTCTCTATCGATGTATATGTATTACTTGAATATGGTGTGAAAATACCTGATGTAGCATGGAATATACAAGAAGCAGTTAAGAAGGCTGTAGAAAACATAGCTAAACTAACTGTAAAAGCTGTAAACATTCATGTTCAGGGAGTTACGCATAAAACAAATAATAAAAACAATTAATTAAGTTTCCAACTTAAGATTAGGAGTATCATGAATAGAAAAGAAGCAAGAGAGTCTTTAGTGAAAATGTTTTATGAAATGAGCATTCACAACGACTTTGGTATAGTCATAAAAGACCAGTACATTGAAAAAAATACATTTCAAAAACAAGAAACATATTTTCTTGAGACATATGAATCAATTATTGCTAATATTAATCGTATTGACGAGTTAATAGAGCAAAATTTGAAGAATTGGCATTTAGAAACTATATCTAAGGTTGATTTAGCTATATTGAGAGTTGCAATAGCCGAATTATGTTATAACGAAGATATTCCAAATTCTGTTTCAATTAACGAAGCCATTGATATCGCCAAGCTATTTGGTGGAGAAGAATCTGGCAAATTTGTAAACGGTGTACTTGGAAAGATTTCAAAAGTAATAAACTAGAGAATAAATGGAAAAGAGAATATCTTTTTCATTTTTTTTTATTAAATATTAATAGTATTACATTTAAGGCATAATAAAGGAGCGCAAATGGGCCGATTATTTTTAGGAATAGATACGAGTAATTATACAACGTCATTATCTATTACTGATTTGGATAACAACATTATATGGGAAGAAAGAATTGTACTAAAAGTTAAAGATGGCAATAGAGGTTTGCGCCAATCTGAAGCTTTATTTCAACATATTAGCAATATGCCTATATTAATTGGTCATATCCCTACTCATATAAATAAGAATAATATTGTTGCTATAGGATATAGTAATCAACCTAGGCCACTAGAAGGATCATATATGCCTGTTTTTTTAGCAGGTGATATAACTGCTATGGCTTTAGCAAGCCTTAAAAGTCTGCCTGTATATAGTTTTTCTCATCAAGAGGGGCATATTGCGGCTGCCACATCTAAGCATAGTCTAATAGATGATTTTATTGGTTTGCATTTATCTGGTGGAACGACCGAGATTCTTTCTATAAAAAAAAGAGAAACTCCCTATATTATTGATATAATAGGAGGAACAAAAGACATCTCTGTAGGCCAATTAGTTGACAGGACAGGTGTGAAACTTGGGTTACCTTTTCCAGCTGGAAAGCATATTGACCAAATGGCTTTAGAATACACAGAAAGTCGCTATGAAAAACTACCTGAAATAAAGTTAAATGATTTATATTTTAATATCTCAGGTATTGAGAACCAAATAGATTCACTTATAAGCAACGAGACAAATCCGAGAGAAATATGTTATAGCTTGATGATGCTGATTTCAAGCCTTATGGGAAAAATCATACAATCATTTGATGTTTCTACACCCATATTGTTATTTGGTGGTGTTGCATCAAGTGTATTTTTAAGAAATCAATTAAATAACAATGATTTAAGTAAACACCGAAGCATTATTTTTGGTGAACCTAATTTATCTGTTGATAATAGTGTAGGCATCAGTATTTTAACAAAAGAAAAATATTTAGAGGATATATTATGAAATTAAAAGCTTTATCTGTTAGCCAAGTGAACAATTACATAAAAAGAATATTACAAAGCGATCCTATTTTAGGTAATGTTAAAGTATATGGAGAAATATCTAATGTGAAATATCACGGTTCTGGAAACATTTTTCTTACTTTAAAAGATCAACAAAGTAAAATAAACTGCTTTATTCCAGGGTCTATTGTTTCAAACTTAAGATTTACACTAGAAGATGGAATGAAAATTAATGCTATTGGACATATTTTTTTGTATGACAAAAATGGAACATATTCGTTAAATATAAAAGACATTGAAATCGACGGAGAAGGGGACTTGCATCTTGCTTTTATAAAATTAAAAGAAAAGTTGTCATCTGAAGGTTACTTTGATTCAAATATTAAGAAGCAAATCAATCCACATCCCAAATACATAGGTATTATTACCTCAGAAACAGGCGCTGCAATAAGAGATATGCTTACAACACTAAAAAATAAAAATCCGTTAGTTAAAGTCATCGTTTTTCCAACTATTGTGCAAGGGGATCAAGCCCGGGACAGTATAGCAAATAATATTGCCACTGCTAATGAAAAGTATGGGTATATCGATACATTAATTATTGGCAGAGGTGGGGGATCACTTGAAGAATTATGGGCATTTAACGAATTAATCGTAGCAGATGCTATTTTAAAATCCAAAATCCCTATAATTTCTGCTGTTGGACATGAATCTGACGTATCTATAAGTGATTTTGTTGCTGACTACAGAGCTGCAACACCGACTGCTGCAGCGGAACATGCAGTTGTGGATGTTTTACTTATCAAATCAAAAGCTGTTGATCAGATTAGTCAAATAAAATACTATATCCATCAATACGTACAACAAAAGGAAATCCAGATTAATCAACATAATATGCAGCATCATAAGCAACAGTTATTGCAACATATTCAATACAAATCTTATGATACTGATATGCTTTACACCCAACTAAGTCAGTTAGTTCAAACATTTTTAAATAAGGAAAGTATGAACTTAAAAATATATAAAGAAGTACTTGATCAGACAAACCCTAGCAATGTTTTAAATAAAGGATATAGTTATATTGAAAATGCTGATAATCATCCTATTGCCAGTATTGATGATATCTCTGTTAATGATCAAATCAAAATTGTACTAAGAGATGGCCATTCAAAGGCTATAATCAAACATGTAGAAAAAAAGGAGACTTCAAATGAGTAAACAAACTGATGAAACTTCATACGAAATATCAATAAAATCCCTAGAAGAAATTACCGAGAAATTAAAAGAAGGAAATATGCCTTTAAGTGATATGTTAAAGTTATACGAAGAGGGTATTTCACACTACAAAACTTGTTCTGATATTATTGAAAATGCAAAGCAACAAATTGAAGTCTATGATGCATCTATCGATCAATTAAGAAAGGATGCTGACTAAGTGGATTTTAATATACAATACGATAACTATAAGAAAAATATTAATGATTATCTAGAATCGATTCTACCTAAAACAGATCCTAGAATTAATAAAATATCAGAAAGCATGAAATACAGTATATATGCTGGAGGTAAAAGAGTTAGACCTATTTTATGTTTGTCTTTTAATGCATTATTTAAAGGCAATCAATTAGATGTTCTACCTTATGCATGCGCCATTGAATGTATTCACACTTACTCCTTGATACATGACGATTTACCAGCTTTGGATAATGATGATTTACGAAGAGGGAAACCAACCAATCATAAAGTATTTGGAGAGGATATGGCTATATTAGCTGGAGATGCTTTATTAAATTTGGCATCAGAAATTATTTTCAATGATTTAGCAAAAGAAAAAAATGAGACTAAGCTAATTAAAAAAATTAAAGCGGGTCAACTTATTCTTAATAATGCAGGTGTTTATGGTATGATTGGCGGACAAGTAGCTGATTTATCAAATGACTTAGAAATCACAGAAGACAATTTAGATTATATTAATCTAAATAAAACTTCAAAACTTATTGAAGCATCTATCGTTTCTGGTGCAATCTTAGGTGAGGCTTCTGATGAAGATGTTAATAAAAGTTATGCTATTGCAAAAAATATTGGCTTAGCATTTCAGATTAAAGATGATATACTAGATATCATAGGCAATCAAGAACTACTCGGCAAAGATATCGGCAGTGATCAACGCCAAGATAAGAAGACTTATCCAATGTTGATTGGTATAGACCAATCTATTGCACGAGCTGAAAAATTACACAACGAAACAAAAGAAATACTTAAGAGTCTACCTTATTCAAACGAATTTATTGACAAGACATTGGATTTTTTATTAGCAAGAGATTATTAAAGGAGAGTTTAGTATGCATTCTTGGTCTGGAATTTTTCAAAATGAAATACTCGGTGCAGCATTTTATTCATGGTTGATTGCACAATTAATTAAATTTTTTCATGTTCTTTACGTTACCCGAAAGTTTGACTTAACACGCCTTGTAGGTTCAGGTGGGATGCCAAGTTCTCATTCTTCTTTTGTAATGGGTTTGTCAACTGCTGTAGGGCTCAAAATAGGCTTTGACACACCCGAATACGCTATTGCCTTAGGTATAGCTCTGATTGTTATGTATGATGCTTCAGGCGTTAGAAGAGCAGTTGGTATGCAAGCAAGTATTCTAAATAGAATCATTCAAGATTTTATCGAAGTAAAGAAGTTTGAAGAGATTAAAAAATTAGAAGGCCAAAGGTTAAAAGAGTTAGTAGGGCACACGCCTATACAAGTATTTGCAGGTGCTTTACTTGGAATCATAATGGCGTACATAATGGTTCAACTTAGTTAAACCATTATAGTTTACAGTTAATGTAGGAATTTGCTTTTAGCAAATTCCTTTTTTATTTGATTTTTTTATGCAAAGCAATAAGAATCTCACAAAAATTAATCACTACAAACCAAATACTAAATATTTATTTTGAATTTCTACTCATTTTAGGGTTAAAACTTACACTTATTTATCCGATATTGTATATTGGAAAATAAATTTATTAGTTTTATATATCATTGAGGTGTTTAGTATGAAGCGTAGGGGTGCTTTTTCTAAAAAAATGAAAATAATTATTAGTCTTGAAATTGTTATTATTTTATTAATAGCGGTTTGTTTTTATGCGGCTATGAATATTTCTGTAGATAAAGTAATGGCAAATGAAGAAATCGTCACACAAATAAATCATCCTTTTACAATCCTTATCGATGCAGGACATGGGGGATATGACCCTGGTGCTGTGAATGAAAAATATAATATTTTAGAAAAAGATTTAAACCTTGAGTATGCCTTTTTAGTCGGAGATTATCTTGAAAAAAGAGGTGTAAAGGTATTATATACAAGAGAAACTGATTATGTCCCTTGGGAAGACCAAATAACATCGTTGAAGAGAAGAGTAGAAATTGAACATTTTTTAAAACCTGACATATTTTTGTCTATACATTTAAACAGTGCTTATAAACCTGATAGTAATGGTTTTGAAGTGTGGTGTACCACAGAAAACTCTGAGTCTGAAAAATTAGGAAGTTATATATCAAATGAACTGGAAAAAATTCAGTATGCATTTGATAGGGGCTTAAAGTATAAAGACGACAATGATTTATATGTAGTAAACAGAGTAAACTCTACAGGCGTACTTGTAGAATTGGGTTTTATGAGTAATTATGAAGACTTAGCATATCTACAATCAGATATTGGGAAAAATGCATGCTCAAAAGCAGTAGGAGATGCGGTACAAGGGTATTATAACGACTATTATCGTTATAATACAATGAAAAATGAATAATGTATAATGATTAGTCGATGAAGATTGAAACCTGTATATCACTTTGATAAAAACTATCTAACATTTATACGGTAATTATAATAAAAAACACAGACCCAAGTCTGTGTTTTTTATTATTTTATGAAAATCATTCCATAGTTAGTTATTTATATCAACATTTTATTCATTAAAAAGAAGTAGTACCTAGTTCCATTGTTTTATTTCTATCTTCGATTTGTCTTACTGACCATTCGCTTGTAAATAGTAGGACAGGTTCTTTGTCTTCGTTTTCTACTAAAATAGTATCCATAGTCATATCAATTTTTTCCGGGTCAACTGAACCTGGTTTAATCCATCGTATATGTCTATATGTTTGTTTTTCTACTTTTATATCAACACCATATTCATGCTTTAAACGGTATTCTAAAACCTCGAACTGTAAAGCACCAACAACACCAACAATAAGCTCTTCAACACCTATATTTGGTCTTTTGAATACTTGTATGGTTCCTTCTTCAGCTAATTGTGTGATGCCTTTTAAGAACTGTTTTCTCTTCATTGAATTTTTTGTAAATACTTTTGCAAAATGCTCCGGAGCAAAAGAAGGGATTTGGTCATACATGATTTTTTCTTGATTACCACATAATGTATCACCGATATTAAATATGCCCGGGTCATGAATACCTATAATATCTCCTGGATATGCATTTTCTACAATTAATCTATCTTGAGCTAAAAACTGTTGCGGTTGCGCTAGTTTTACTTTTTTATTCTTTTTAACATTATTTACTTGCATACCTTTTTCAAAAACACCTGAACATATTCTTAAAAATGCAATTCTATCTCTATGTGCTGGGTCCATGTTAGCTTGTATTTTAAAAATAAAGCCTGTAAAATTATCTGATTTAGGATCAATTTCATTGCCATCACTATATCTTGCAGTAGGGGGCATTGTGATTTTCAAAAACTCTTCTAAGAAAGGCTCTACACCAAAATTGGTTAATGCACTACCAAAAAATACTGGCGTTAATTCACCCTCAAGTATTTCATCTTTATTAAATGCGTCACCAGCTTCATCTAATAGTTCAATTTCATCGACAAGTTGACCATGCAAATGATCACCTAAAATCTCTTTAACCTCTACATTATCAAAATCGCCTGTCACAGTTTTTGCTATTGATTGTCCATGATTACTATCATTAAAAAGCTCAATTTGCTTTTCATTTCTTTTATATACACCTTTAAAATCTTTTCCAGCACCTATTGGCCAGTTCATTGCGTAGGATTTTATACCTAAAACATTTTCTATTTCTTCTAAAAGTTCAAAAGGATCTTTACCCATACGGTCAAGTTTATTGATAAAAGTAAAAATAGGAATCCCTCTCATTTTACAAACTTGAAATAATTTCTTAGTCTGTGGCTCAACACCTTTGGCACAATCTATAACCATTACTGCACTATCTGCCGCCATAAGTGTTCTATATGTATCTTCACTAAAGTCTTGATGTCCTGGTGTATCTAAAATATTAATACAAAAATTATTATACTCAAATTGAAGTACACTTGATGTTACAGATATACCTCTTTGTTTTTCTATCTCCATCCAATCGGATACTGCATGTTTTTGTGAACGTCTAGACTTAACAGACCCTGCTTCTCTTATGGCACCACCATACAGCAAAAATTTCTCTGTTAATGTTGTTTTTCCAGCATCAGGGTGAGAGATGATTGCAAAAGTTCTTCTTCTATTTACTTCTTCTATAAAACTATTATTCGTTACTGACATTTTTACTCCTCGTTTTCTAATTATTCAACTCAAATAGCGTATACGGATTCACCAATAATGTCAATATAAATAGGCTTAAAATCAATTTTTAAATCATTTTTAATAGGAATAATAGTGTATAATGATTACATGAAAAATAAAGGAGATTTTTAATAGATGAGCTATAAAGAAATATATGAGAAAGCATATGAATATATGTCAGAAAATGTAATAGATGGTAATTGTGGCGATTTATGTAAGTGTCATTGTTGTAGACCCCCAGGATCAGGAGAAGAGGATATGGGAATTTACTTCTTGCCTTTTGAATATGAAGAAATGCAAGAATTAAATCAAACAATAGATCACACGAAAACAGAAGTACATACTAGTGAAGAATATGAATTCACAGAGACTGTACCATTTCTATTTTATGGATTTTGTAACGGAGTAGATAATTGTAATCGTGATTTAAGACCAATTCAGTGTAGGAGTTATCCTTTAGCACCTTATATTGAAGATAATATGCTCTACTTAATTATAGATGAACAACAAGAACACGATTGCCCATTGATAAAAGATTTTAATTCATGGCGATTGACATTTATTCAAGGTATATATAAAGGTTGGGAAGAATTATTAAAAATTGATCAAGTAAAAGCACTTATTGAAGCAGATAGTATTGAGCGGAAAGAAAATACATCAATATCAAAAAAAGTAGGAAAGACGGACATTTTCTAAACAACGATGATGCAATGCATCGGTTTTTGTGTAACTTTACAAAAAACCGATGCATTTTTCACATATTTTTCATTTATCTATCAAAAATAGGTTGTAATGTTACATCAAAATCATTAAAATGTTATAGATACTATTAAATAGATAAAAGGAGGAACACAAATGAGAAGTTTTACATTTAATATACCGACTAAGGTTGTATTTGGACAAGGTGTTATAGAAAAGCTAGGTAAAGAAGCATCTAAGTACGGTAAAAAAGCATTATTAGTTTATGGAAAAGACAGTGTTAAGAAATATGGTACGTATGACAAGGTAATGGATGCCCTAAAAGGTGCTGAAATTGATGTTGTTGAGTACTCTGGTGTAAAAGCAAATCCTGTTACATCACATGCAAGAGAAGGAATCAAAATCGCCAAAGAGCAAGGGATCGAAATGGTAGTTGCTGTTGGTGGTGGTTCAGTATTAGACGAAGCGAAAAGTATAGCTGCAGGTGCAGTTGTTGATCATGATGTATGGGATTTCTTTGATGGTACTGCACCAGCAAGAAAAGCATTACCTATATTAACTATTTTAACAATGCCAGCTACAGGTTCTGAAATGAACAACGGTATGGTTTTAACCAATGATGACACTAACGTTAAAAATGCTGCATTTAGTCCAGCTGTATATCCAAAAGCGTCTTTCTTAGACCCAGAAGTAACTTACACTATTCCAGTAAAGAACACTGCTTTTGCAGTTTCTGACATTATGTCTCATTTACTTGAAGGTTACTTTACAACTAAGGAGTCATTTATTCCTATTCAAGATGGTTATGTTGAAGGTCTTGTAAAAGGCGTAATGCAAGCAATGGAAAGAGTTGCTGATAATCCAGAAGATTTTGATGGAAGAGCTGCAATTATGTGGTGTGCATCATTAGCTTGGAACGGTTTAGGAAATGCTGGCGTAAGAGGAGCAAATACACCTTCTCACATGCTAGAGCATCCACTAAGTGCTTTGTATGACGTAGCTCATGGTGCTGGATTATCAATCACTACACCAGCATGGTTAAAAGCAATGAAAAATGAGATTCCTGCAAGAATCGAAAAGTTTGCTGAAAACATTATGGGAATTACTGAAGGTACACAAGAAGAGAAAATTGACAATGCAATTGCTGCATTAGAAGCTTGGTACAAAAAAGTGGGTACACCAACAACATTGGCTGAAGCTGGTATCGAAAACTTTGATGTAGATGAAGTTGTTAAGCATGCATTAGTATTATGTAAGGCTTGGGGACTTAAAAACTATGACGAAGAGAGTTTAAAAGCTATTTACGCAATGTGTTAATTAATAAATATAAAAGGAACGGAAAAAAATCCGTTCCTTTTTTTTATACCTTATTTTTCTTCAAATAAATACAGTAAATCTTCATATCCTTTTTGTGCCATTTCCTCTTTTGGTATAAATTCTATGGAAGCACCATTGATGCAATACCTTAATCCTGTTGTATCTTTGGGTCCGTCTGTAAAAACATGTCCCAAATGAGAATCGCCTTTTTTACTTCTTACTTCTATACGAGTCATACCGTGAGTTGTATCTTTTACTTCTTCAATATTTTCTTTTTCAATAGATTGATCAAAACTAGGCCAACCACAGCCAGCATCATATTTATCCAAAGAAGAGAAGAGAGGTTCTTTTGTAACAATATCTACATAAATCCCTTGTCTATTTTCTTTATTATATTTACTTGTATGGGGTTTTTCAGTAGCTGAGTTTTGCGTTACTTCGTATTGTAAGGGACTTAATGCCTTTTTTATTTCAGTATCGCTTGGTTTAGCATACTTTCTTTCGCTTTTCTTCATAGTAATCACCTCATTTTATTTATACCACTTTTTAGTAAATAAAAACATATTCCATATTATTGAATGTTAAATTGAAGTAATAAAAAAAACGAGCTAAAATGTATTAGCTCGTCAAGTTATTATATGGCGTCATATTTTTCTTTAATTAAGTGGTAGTGGCTAAGTTCCCAATCTGCTAATTTTTTAAATATAATAGCAGTAGGTTCATCTGTTGCATTACTACTTGCTTCTCCATAAAACTTTGATGCATCTAATTCTAATGCCATAATATGCTCAAAGGCTTCTTTTAGCTCTTCGAACCTAAAATTCTTAACATTAGACCAGTCAAAGATTTCAGGAGGATCAATTTCCTCAATAAGTTTCATAATACGCTTAGGCATACCATCTGTTTTTGAGCTTAATAATTCTTCTAACCATCTAACGTGTTTTAGTTCCTCATCAGCTAATCCTTCAAATATTTCAGTAATATACTCATCATGCCATTTTTTTGATAATGCAATATAATACTCATGACCTTCATATTCGTGTGCGATCGCTTGTTTAATTACTGTTAATTCATCATATACCATCTTTTTTCACCTCATGCTTTTATTCTATCTATCTAATGCATTATTATAGCATAAACTTGTAATTATTGACTATTATTATTTTAATATTCACCACCTAAGGAGATTGTTAATATAGATAAGGTAAAACTTAACATCATATTTTCTATATTTTACAAATTGAATGGTATTAATAAATATTGCCAACGGAAATGATTATAACCAATGAAAATGCCGTTGGTGATTAACCGTAATTATATTACGTAAAGCAAATATCTTAATATTATATATATTAATGTTAACTTTTCAGATTTTTGTATTATAATAGTATTATAAGTAGAAAATGAGGAGGTTATTGAATGAAAATTTTCAGCAAATTATTTATTTTAATAGTTTTTTTGGTTAGTATTTCAGTTATAGTAGCTCTGTCCATATCTAATCATTATATTACTCAATCAAAAGATTTATTAGTTAAAAAGACAATGGAGCACAAGAAGAATATGATTATGGCTACTCTAAATAACCATATTCACCAGAAAAAAGATTTAGTTGAGTTTATTACTACTAATCAAGATTTGTCAGACAAACTCATTGAAAAAGATCATGAATGGATTAAGGATAACGTCTCATTGTCTACTTTTGAAAATGACTTATATCATTTAGATTTTCTTTTACTTTCTAATCTAGAAGGGGATTATATTGATTATTATGCAGATAGTATTTCTACAACTCAATTTTATCAATCAGATTTTTGGACTGGTTTTTTAAATGACTCGGCTCATTCTTTTACTGGGATTGATAAAATCAATGATCAAATCATTCTTTTAGCAGCTACACCTATTTATAAAAACAATAATCAAAACATTACAGGTTATATAATAGTTGGTGAGTATGTTGATGATAGTATTTTTAAGAACTGCTCCCAAACAATTGGTCATAGTCGTTTATATATTAATTACAAACCAATAGAGTCTCGATATGAATATATGGGGCTACATTACAGACTAAATATACCATTAATAGGTACTGAAGATGGAGAACAGTATGGACTAGAGTTTTTCTTTCCTGCTGAAAACATAGAAATCATAGATTATAATCATTTTATAATTGTTAGTATTATTATACTCCTGTTATTTTTAGTCATATTTGCCTGTTTAGTTATATATTTCAAGTCTATATACAGAGTATTTTTGAAAATTATAAACAAAGTAAGAATGCTTAACAAACATGACTATTCAAATTTAGAGGTTTATAATAAATCTTTAGAAACCAAACAATTATCCGAAGAGTTAAATCAACTTGCTATTGTATTATCACAAAATGATGAAAAAATTGAACAACAACAAATCGATACCCTTGTTGTTATAAATAATGCTATACAGGAAAAAGATGCTTATACACAAACCCATAGTGATCAAACGTGTCATTATGCTGAGTTTATAGCCAATATATTGAACTTGCCTCATAAAGATGTCCGCATCCTTAAAAAAGCCGCTTTAATTCATGATATTGGTAAGATTGGGATACCTGATGTTGTCTTAAACAAGCCTGGAAAACTAACACCAGAGGAATTTGATTTAGTTAAAAGTCACTCTGTTCGTGGGTATCAAATGTTAAAAAATATTAACTATTTCAAAGATTCTGTTGATATTATTTTGTACCATCACGAAAGATGGGATGGTAACGGTTATCCATCTAATTTAAAAGGTGAAGACATTCCAAAACTTGCTAGAATATTATGTGTAGCTGATTCTTTTCATGCCATGACTTCTGATAGAGTTTATCAACAAGCTTTTTCTTTTGATAAAACACTATCTATTTTAGAAGAAAATATGAGCAAGCAATTTGATAGCAGTATAATAAAATCATTATTAGATCATAAAAAAGACTTATATGAATTATACCTAAGGCTTAAAGAAAATGATTAAATATGTTAAAATAATTCATATTGTATTCAAAAATAAATTATCACATTAGGAGAGTATATGAAGCAAGTGATTATTGCAGAGAAACCATCTGTAGCAAAAAACATTGCAGATGCTGTAAATTCAAAAATTAAAAGAGATGGATATTTTGAGGGGGACTCATTTTATATCACATGGGCTTTTGGTCATTTATTAGAACTATATGATGCCAAAGATTATGATGAGAAAATGAGTAACTGGCGTTTAAACCATTATCCATTTATTCCAAATGATTTTAAATATAAAGTTAAATCCGATGCGAAAGATAAGTCTAAAGTTGATTATGGAGCAAATAAACAACTGGAAACTATCAAAGAATTAATAACTTCAGATGATGTGTCTGGGGTTATTTCTGCATGTGATTACGATAGAGAAGGTCAAATCATAGGCGATATTATTATTGAATTTTTAGAAACACATAAAAACGTAGATCGTTTGCTTTTAAACGAATGGACACCTAAAGAGATTCAAAAAGGACTAGACAAACTCGTCTCAAATCAAACACTAAAACCTTTGAGAGACGCAGGAATAAGTAGACAATGGGCAGACTGGACCATAGGCATAAACCTTACTTCAGTAGCTACTTTAAAATATCAAAGAGGAAGTGGAAAGCCTTTAAAAATAGGGCGTGTTTTATTGCCTACTTTGAAGATTATATATGATAGAGATATAGAAATCGAAAATTTTGTTAGTGATACTTATTATAAGTTGATTTGTCAATTTGAAACAAAAAATCAAGAAGTATATGAAGGTGTTTTTAATCTTGATAAGAAAGATAAATTTAATGATAGTAAGCAATTATTAGATATTAAAAATATTGTGGATCATCATGATTCATTAATTAATAATAAAACTTCTGAAAAGAAGAATGAGTATCCACAAGGTTTATTTAACCTTTCTAATCTTCAAGGCCATGTTACTAGCAAGTATAAAGGTTGGTCTTCTGATAAGGTTTTAAAAGTAGCGCAAGATTTATACGAGAAGAAGTTTTTAACATATCCTAGAACCGCGAGTGTTGCTCTAGATGAATCTCTTATTGATAAAACAAAAAAGGTACTTGATGTAATAAAAAAAGATTTACCTTATGAAGATGAAGTTGTATTTAGTGATTCTAAAAGAGTGTTTGATAATAGAAAAGTAGAAAGTCATAGCGCTATTATTCCAACATATATAATACCTGGTAAATTGTCAGAGGATGAGAGAATCGTCTATGAAAGTGTCAAAAATCGTTTTATAATGCAGTTTATGCCTGTTGCAGAGTACGAGGAAGCAACAATTGAAACAATTGTAGAAAAGAATGGTTTTGCAGGTTCGTTTATTAGCAAAGGTAGAATCCAACTAGTTGAAGGATGGAAAAAAGTTGAAAAGGTTCAATCCAAAGATACTATATTGCCTAATGTTAATATCAAAGATCATGTAAAATGTCAGTCATCTGCCATTGATGAAAAATCAACTAAACCACCAAAGAGACATAATGAGAAAACACTATTACGCGTAATGGAGACTTGTGGCAAAAAATACAAAGAAGAAGATAGTGACGAAATGATATCTGCGATTTTAAGTGGCTTTAGTATAGGTACGCCAGCTACACGAGCAGAAACCATTCAAAAGTTAAAATCTGTAGGGTATATTACAACTAAAGGAAAATCACTTTTAGTTACTGAAATGGGTCGAAAATTGGTAGAGTGTTTTCCTATAAAAGATCTTTTTGATTTGGAGTATACCGGGAAATTAGAAAAAGTATTATCTGAGATTGGAAAGGGAACAATCCCTATGTCAGATTTTCTTTCCGATATTAATAACTTTACAAATCAATCGGTTGATCTTATTAAGAAAGATGCATTTCATATTATTGATCAAGGTGAAATGCGAGAAATTAAAGATAGAGAAGTGATTGGCACGTGTCCTCATTGTAAAAGTGATGTAATTGTTGGTGAAAAAGGATATGGTTGCACTAACTGGAAAGGTGGCTGTCAATTTATTGTTTGGAAAAATGATAAATTTTTAAACTCACTGAAAGTAAGAGTTACTAAGGATACAGTTAAATTATTGTTAGAGCATGGAAAGGTATATAGCAAAGAATTTGTTAGTAAAAAAGGAAACAAGTTTGAGGCTGTTTTGACTTATGAGAAGAATTTGGATAATGACTATTTTAGTTGGAAAATGCACTTTAGGTAATTTTTTTGGTTGAATTGAATGAATCGTAAAATATAGGGGATGTCTCATTGTTTTCCTTGCTAGTAGGCCACAAACAGCCTAAGGCTACGGAAAACAATGAGACATCCCCTTAACATATTTTACTTACTAGATTTCAATAAAGCGCAAATGAACCAATTGCGCTCGCACTTAGAGTCGCAAACAGCGGCTTGCGACAAAGATAGGGCGGCCTCGATGGGCGCCCTATTCTTTATTCTTTGTGTTTAATTACTAAAGTGTTTTGAATGAAAATGCAACTTGGAGGCATGGTAAAAAACACTTATATAAATATAAGTGTTTTTCTAATCAATTTCTAACATTCCTCTAATAGACTTTCTAATATTTATGGTGTACTATGCTTATAGTGCACTAGGGTGTTGGGAAAGAGGGGTTTTTATGGAATTTGATAATAGTATTCCTATTTATCTTCAGATTATTAGTAAAATTAAAAGGAATTTAGTTATTGGGGTTATTACTCCAGGTGACAAAATGCTTTCAGCACGGGACTTGGCAAAAGAATTAAATATAAATCCAAATACTGCAGCAAGAGTATATAACGAATTAGAGAGGGATGGGTTATGTTATACAAAGCGTGGGGTTGGTACATTTATTACTGATGATGCAATATTAATCCAATCTATCAAGCATGAAATGGCAGAAGATCTAATTCAAAGTTTTATAAATGGGATGTTGGAGCTAGGATTTGAAAAAAATGAAATGATCTCATTGATCAAAACAAATTACAGGGGAGAAAAAGCAGATGAATAATTTAGTAGAAGTGAATCAACTCACAAAAAAATACTACAACAAAGTAGCAATCGAAAATATTGACCTTTCAATAGAGAAAGGGAAGATTTATGGACTACTTGGACCAAACGGTAGTGGTAAAACAACTTTGATGAAAGTTATAGCAGGACTTCATAAAAAAAACGGTGGGGATGTAAAAGTTAAAAATCAAGAAGTGACTCATCGGACAAAAGAACATGTAGTTTTTATGCCAACAGAAAATCATTTATATAAATGGATGAAAGTTAATACAATGATTAACTACTATCAAGATATGTATAAAGATTTCGATAGTATAAAAGCTATAGAACTGGCAAAAGGAATGGATTTAGATTTATCCAAAAAAATATCTCAGTTATCAACCGGATTAGCTAGTCGTTTAAAAGTTATTTTAGCTTTATGTCGCGATGCAGATATTTTAATGTTTGATGAACCATTAAATGGGCTTGATCCAATATCTAGAGAAAAAGTATTAGAATTATTGACTTCATCATTTAGTGTTGATAAAACAATAATTATTTCGAGTCATTTAGTAAGTGAATTTGAATACTCCTTAGATAATGTTATTTTTATAAAAGATGGATATATTGAATTACAAGGTAATGCAGAAACAATCAGAGAAGAAAAAGGCATGTCCATATTGGATTTATATAAGGAGGTTTATCAATAATGTTTAATTTAATCAAATATAATTTTTTAAGAAAAGGTTTTTTAGTAGCCATAGTTTTAGTATGTACTATTCTTGCTAACTTGTTTGTTGGTTTTAGATATGGTGAGTTTCAAATAGTAGGCTTTTTAAGTATTGTTTGGGCTATACTATCAGTATTATTTTTAGTAGATATTATTTTAATGTATAGTAGGGATTTAAATTCTAACGAGGGTTATAACTTATTTATGACTCCAAATAGTGGTTATAAAATATTAGGTTCAAAAGTAATCACTGCAATAATTGAGGGTTTTATCATTGTATTATTTTATTCCGGCTTATTCTTAATCAACATGAAAATATTCTTTGGTGATGAAATCAATTTTACCAACCTTGATTTACCCTTAGGATTTTCAGTAGCACATTTTACTGTAATGTTAGCTTTTGTACTCATTATGATTATACAGTTCATTTTGACAATTTTCACATCTATGACCATAAGAAAAAGTTTGTTATCAAATGTTAAATTTGGCGGTTTAATTAGTTTTGTTTGCTTTATTGCCGTAAATTTTGCTATTGGAAAGTTTTATCAACTGGTTTCTATGGTATTTGATGCCACTTCAGACGTAAATATTTTTAGCATGGAATTTGATGGTGTTGGCTTTTCAGGTTCAATAGCACCTGTTAGTACTTTTGTTACAGAATTACTACCACTTACTGCTATTACAGTATTTGTAATTGCTGTATTATCATTTGCATCAGGGTATTTGTTAGAGAATAGAATCAATTTGTAAATTTTTCTTGATGTTTACTATGTTCTCATGTAGAATTACATGTTGATATTATCAATTGGAATAACATGAAAAAAGTAACAGGAGAAAATAATGAAATTTAAAGAATTTAATTTGAGTAACGAAATAAAACATGGTTTAAGTGATTTAGGGTTTATTTCACCTCTTGAGGTTCAAGAAAAAACCATACCATATATATTAGATAAGAAAGACTTAATTGTTAGATCTCAAACAGGAAGTGGTAAAACAGCTGCATTTGCTATCCCTATATGTGAAAACATAGATATGGATGTAGAGTTACCTCAGTGCATAGTTTTAGCCCCTACGAGAGAGTTAGCTGTACAGGTAAAAAAAGACATCAGTGATATTGGCAAGCATAAAGGAATCAATGCACTTGCTGTATTTGGTAAAGAGCCGATTCAAAATCAAAGAAGAGAGCTAAAAAAACTACCACAAATTATTGTGGCTACACCTGGTAGATTATTAGATTTAATCGAAAGAAAAAATGTCAAACTAAGTGATGTAAAATACTTAGTAATAGATGAAGCAGATGAAATAATATTAATGGGCTTTAAGGAGCAAATCGAAGCCATAATAGGCAAGCTACCTAGCGAACGAACAACACTGTTGTTCTCAGCTACTATGCCTGATGAAGTAAAAAGCATTGCTTCATTATATATGAATCAACCTACAAATATCGAAATAACTCATGAAAGCACTACAATAGATAGAATCAACCAAGTTCATTATACGGTTGACGGCTTAAAGAAAGTTGATTTTATTAGAAAAATGCTAAAGGTAGAAATGCCGAGAAAAACCATTGTCTTTTGTAATACAAGAGCACAGGTTGAATCTGTATTTGAAGCTTTAAGTAAAAAAAATCAATTTGTATGTTGTCTACACGGTGGAATGGACCAAAGAGCTAGAACAAGAGTTTTAACAGCCTTTAAAAAAGGTGAATACAATGTAATGATTACGACAGATGTAGCTGCAAGAGGAATACATGTAACTGATATTTCTCATGTTATCAATTACAGTGTACCTTTTGATTTTGAGAATTATGTGCATAGAATAGGACGTACGGGTAGAATAGATAGCAAAGGATTTGCTATTACGCTTGTAATGCCTACTGAGGAAGAAAGATTTGAAGAACTAGAAAAGTTTTTAGAATACAAAATTCCATGGAGGGGCGGACAAAAAAAACGTACTCAACAGCAAACACCAACAATTAAATTTGAAGAAACAAATAGAAGAAGAAGATATAAAGCTCCAAATAGAAACGACAAGGTGATTTTACAAATTAATGCAGGAAAAAGACGTGGTCATTTAACTTCAAAGGATATTTTACATTCATTTAAAAAAATACCTGGTATTTTGCTTGATGATATAGGTAAAATAGATATTAGAGATCAATTCACTAATATAGAAATTTTTAATGAGAAAGAAGACTTTATCATTAAAGCCTTTAGAGGGAATAAGGTATTAAGTAAGTCTTATAGAATTAAAAAATTACCAAAATAATAAATACTAAAGAACAAATATATTAATGAAAATATATTTGTTCTTTTTTTATACGCTAATACTATATAATATAGTTAGAAAGGTGTGATGATGATGAAAAGAAAATGCATATCTATAAGTATACTTTTTATATTATTATTTACTCATACTAATATATATTCTAATCATAATTTTATAGATTTAAAAACCCATTGGGCGGTTGAAGAAATATCAGTTTTAAGTGAAAAAGGGATTATCTCAGGTTATGAAGACAGTACTTTTAGACCAAATGACGATGTATGGCTCGATGCTTTCATAAAGATGTTAGTCGTATCACAAACATTTAATCCAATAAATGGAACTGACTATTGGGCAGAACCCTACATAGCTGAAGGTCTTGAAAGAAATTACTTTGATTTAAATGATTTCGATTCTTACAATAGACCTATTACTAGAAACGAGATGGCATACATTATAACCAATGCTTTATCCAGTGAAGTAATAACTATTGATCAAAGCATTATAAAAAATATGATATTGGATTATGACTTGATACCAACTAAATATAAAGAAGGTGTTTTAAAAGCCTATAGTCTTGGATTACTTACAGGGTATAGTGATGGTTCTTTTAAAGGTAGTCAAACACTCTCTAGAGCAGAATCTGCCATAGTTATTATGCGCGCTATTGATAGTTCTTACAGAACAGAAATAAATCTTGGAAACTATCCAGTTGTTGATACAGGACAAAATAGATTTTTTAGCAATGTTGACGAAATAACTCAACCAACATCATCAAGTACATTTTATGGTCAAGATGCTCAATATACCATTAATTCGCCTAGTTACCAAGATAACGGTGACGGCACAATAACTGATTTAGTCACTGGATTAATGTGGCAAAAGAATCCTGGTGATAAAGTTAGCTATATGGATGGTATCAATAATGCAGACGCATTTGACTTAGCAGGCTATAGCGATTGGCGTGTACCGACAATAAAAGAACTATATTCATTGATTGATTTTAATGGTGCTATGGGTCCAACAGAGAATTCTCCTTTTATAGATACTGATTATTTTGATTTTAAATATGGCGATACTTCTATAGGGGAACGGGAAATAGACAGCCAATATATTACCAATACGATATATGTTGGAACCACAATGAATGGTCAAGAAACAATGTTTGGTGTTAACTTTGCTGACGGTAGGATTAAAGGCTATCCTACAAATAAATCTTTTCATATGATGTATGTACGCGGCAATATTAACTACGGAAAAAATATATTGAAGGATAATCAAGATGGAACTATTTCTGATTTGGCTACATCTTTAATGTGGATGGAAGATGATAGTGGTTTTTATAGTATTGGTGCAAGAAACGATGGTACGGTTGATTGGGAAGATGCACTGAAATGGGCAAACGAAATGAATTATGCTGGGCATTCTGACTGGCGACTACCAAATGCTAAAGAGTTACAAAGCATTGTTGATTACTCAAGATCACCTCAAACTACAGATTCACCAGCCATTGATCCACTTTTTAAATCTACATCAATAATTGACGAAGGTAACAATGAGAACTATGCTTTTTATTGGTCATCTACAACCCATCATGATGGTCATAACATTGCAGCACATGCTGTTTATATATCTTTTGGTGAAGCATTAGGCGATTTTTCACCTAGACCCAATATAGCAAATCAAATAATGGATGTTCATGGGGCAGGCGCACAAAGAAGTGATCCCAAAATTGAAAGTTTGATTGATCAAATGCCCGAAGCACCACAAGGAGATATAAGACGCGTTTATAACATGGTTCGACTTGTACGCAATATCGACTAACATGATGATATAACATTTTAAAAAAAACCAATAAATTGATTTTTATTGGTTTTTTTTTGAACCTTTTTTAAGGTATAATGCTCTTATATATGAGAGGAGTGGAAATGTGACAAAACTATTAATTAAGCGAGCAAAAAAAGGCGATAAAAAAGCCTTAGTAGAACTAATCATGCATTACAAAGAAGATTTCTACAAACTTTCATATATCTATATGAAAAATGAAAAAGATGCTATTGATGTACTTGATGATATGATTCTTATTGTCTATGAAAAAATAGGCAAATTAAAAAACGATGATTCTTTTAAAAGTTGGTGCCAAACTATTTTGGTCAATTGTTGTAAGCGGGCATTGAAGCAAAATAAAAGAGTAGTATATATACACTCACCAATAGAAATTGCATCTAAAGAAGAAATGGAAAATAACATTGTAAATAATCAAAGTTTGCAAAATGCTATAGAGACTTTAAGCCCTAAACATCAAGAAATATTAAAATTGAAGTATTTTTTAGATATGGATACAAAGACGATTGCCATACTGATAAAAAAGCCTGAAGGTACAGTGAAATCGAGACTTTCATACGCTATGAAAGCATTAAAGGCAAAGTTAGGAGGGGAATATAATGACTAAGGATAAAATAGTAAAAGATTTAGAAAATCTAAAATATATTTCTAATGAAATTAAAACACCTGATTATCTTGAGGCGCATTTAATGGAGACATTAAGAGAAAAGAAAAAGAAAAATAGGATTATATCATCTGGTTACCATAAAATAGCAGCTGTATTAATCTGTATATTTCTTTTAAGTTATAATTTTGATGCATTAGCATACTATTCTAAAAAGCTCACTAATTATGAAGACTTATCGACACATAGCGTAAACCAACTTATTAAAGATGGAGAGGGTCAAATGATTGATTCATCTTTTGTTTTTTCAGATGGAAATGTACTTACCTTAGAGGGCATTATGTTGGACGAGTCCCAATTAATTGCTTTTTATTCTTTACAGTTTAATAATGGTGATACGATTACACCTGACTATTTTGACTACTTAAAAACTGCCAAAATCAAAGGATATTTATTTGACTATGAATTTCATGGTGGTTCTGGTTTATTAGAAGAAGATCAAAATAAAATCTTATTACAATATGAATATGATACGCCTATGTTTTTTGAGAAATATATGACTTTTACTGCATTTTATAGTCCAACTAATGAAACGGCAAAGATATCTTTTGAGCTTGATAGAAGTAAAGCGTTAAAAACTATTTACAAAAGTAAAATAAACAAATCAGTAGAAGCTGAAAACAAGGAAGTCATTATATCTGACATTGTTGCAACCCAAACAAAAACAGTCGTTAATGGACAAATCCAAACAATCATCGAGCTAATTATTGATGTCCTCAATACTACAAGAATGAGACCACAAGAAATTAATATATCACTAATCGCTGATGGGTATTCACTTAGCACTTTAGGACGTGGCATATCATCTGATAGAAAAGGGATTACATTTGATGTAGAGTTTGAGGCAATACCTGAAAATACGAAGGCACTGGATATTGTTATAAATGAAATCGTTGCAGATTATGATATCGATGTGAGTATCCCTATGGACTATGACATCAAAGAGCAAGATTATTACATACATGGGGAAAAGATTACTATTGATTATATCGAGAAAAAAAATAACAAGACGTATATTACTTTCACATCACTACATACTACATTTTTATCTAATGTGGTGATGGTTTCAGACAATCAAACTTTTCAACTTAATAATACAAATGATGTAGATTATATTAAAAATGATATCGGTGAATTTTTACATCAAAGGACTATGGTATTTGACAACACAGTAGAGGAGTGGCAATTAAATATTCAAAGTATCTCACATTTGACAAAAATTGATAAAACCATTAATGTCTATAAATAACATTTAATCTTAAGGAGAATAGCATGCAATATTCAGAAGGAAAAATTGGCCGTGTTTTTGTACTAAGACTTGAAGATAATGAACCAGTCGTTCATACTATAGAAACATTTGCTAAAGAAAAAAACATATTAGTTGGACATGTTGCACTTATTGGTTGTATCAAAGATGGCACAATTAACTCTGGACCTGTTAATCAAGAAGATGATCAACCCATACCAATCTCAATAGAGCTTGGTAAAGCAAGTGAAACATTGTCAACAGGCGTTATTGCACCAGATATAAATAATCATCCAATCTTACATTTACATGGCGCAATGGGTAGAGATGGCAATACAAATGTTGGGTGCATTATGAAAAGTGTTAATGCATGGCTCGTTAATGAAGTTATTATTTATGAAATAATCTGTGATGACATTGTTAACAGAATAAGAAATGAAAAATCAGGATTTACACTTTTAAATATAGAAAAGAAATAGGAGGACTTATGGGAAAAGACGATTTTATTAAAACAGCATCAGGGAAAACATTTTGGCCTGCTGAACCAAAAATTGAGCATATAGACATTCAAGATATAGCCCATGCTTTGTCGTTGTTATGTAGAGGAAACGGTCAATTAAAGCATTTTTACAGCGTTGGACAACATTCAGTATATTGTTGTCAAGAAGCAATAAACAGAGGGTATTCAAAAGATATTCAGCTAGCATGTTTACTACATGATGCGTCAGAAGCTTATATATCCGACATTACGAGACCTGTTAAAAGGTTGCTTGGCGAATATTTAGTTTTAGAAGAGCGATTACAAAATACAATTTATGAATGCTATAACCTAACACACTTAACAGAAGATGACATGGAAAAAGTTAAAGAAATTGACGATGCTATATTGAGTTATGAATTAAAACACTTACTTAATGTAGATCACTACAATCAATTAACCCTAACACATAATTATGATTTATCATTTATACCAATGAATGATATAAAGAATAGTTTTATAGAATATTTTAATCAATTAACTTAAAGCCTAAGCCACAAAGACAATTGTCTTTGTGGTTTTTTGACTGTTATAGTAACATAATATTAAGTAATTATTAAAATAGTATGTATGAGAGGTGTTTTATGGAAAATATGTATGAAAAAGTATTAGAATCAATGGAATATATCAAGAAAAATGCACAAAGAAATCCTAAAATAGCGGTAATACTAGGTTCAGGTTTAGGAAATCTTGTAGATGTTATGGAAAATAAGCTATATATCAATTATTCAGATATTCCACATTTTCCTAGTTCATCATCTGTTGTCAGTGGACATGGTAAAAGACTAGTATTTGGTACAATTAACGGCATAGAAGTAATGGCAATGGAGGGAAGATTTCATTTTTATGAAGGATACACAATGAAGCAAGTCACTTACCCCATTTTTGTTATGAAGCAATTTGGTATAGAAAAATTAATCGTTACAAATGCTTGCGGAGGAATCAATACAGACTTTGAACCAGGAGATTTAATGATTATAAATGATTTTATTAATCTATTAGGTACTAACCCACTTATAGGACCAAATGACGAAAGATTTGGTCCAAGATTTCCAGATATGTCTGAGCCATATAAAAAGCATTTAATAGAACTTGCTAAAAAAGCTGCAAAAAACAATAATATTGATTATAAAGAAGGCGTATACGCTGCATTTACTGGTCCTTATTATGAAACAGCAGCTGAAATAAGAATGATTAAAAACATGGGTGCTGATACAGTAGGCATGTCAACAGTACCAGAAACAATAGTAGGCAATTATTTAGGGCTAGAAGTATTAGGTATTTCTTGTATAACCAATATGGCCACAGGTATACAAACATGCAAACACTCACATGATAGAGTAGTAGAAACAGCCAACCAAGCATCAGCAAAACTATGCAAACTAGTAGCAGACGTAATACCAGAAATGGATTAGAACATAATGATAAATAAATTAGAACATAATGGTTAATGATAAATGGTTAATGATTAATTTTTGTGTGATTTTACTTTGTAAAATCTGATTTCTTAAAAAAAATATTAAGGACTTTGCGAATGCAAAGTCCTTTGTTTTATTCAATAGCATTTGTGTATTACCGCAATTACATATATTGTTTAAAACACTGTAAGTAAAATATGAAAAGGGGTTATCTGCTTATTTGTCGTAGCCTTTGACGTATTGTGGTCAACTAGCAAGATAAATAAGTTGATAACCCCTTTATTTTACGGCTCAACGCACCCATGCCAAACGCCTAAGTAAAAAAATGATACACCTCTTCAAATCAAACAAACTGCTAAATTTGTGTATTCCTGCAATTATTTATAATGTTTAAAACACTGTAAGTAAAATAGATGAAGTGTATAAATTATTATTTTTTGAAGCCTTAGGCTGTGTGTTGCCTACCAGCTCAAAAAATAATAATTTATACACGCTATTTTACGGTTCACCCCTCATGCCAAACGACTAAGTAAAAAAATGATACACCTCTTCAAATCAAACAAACTGCTAAATTTGTGTCTTCCCACAATTTCTTATATTGTTTAAAACACTGTAAGTAAAATATGAAAAGGGGGTATCTACTTATTTGTCGTAGCCTTTGACGTATTGTGGTCAACTAGCAAAACAAATAAGTTGATAACCCCTTTATTTTACGGCTCACTCCCCAAAACAAAACAAAAAAAATTACTAACACAAATTTAACACACCTGTCATATTTATATGTATCTTTCTATGTTATAATCAATGGTATTATGTATAAGTTAGGATAAGCTAATATGATCAACAATCAAATCATTCCTTTAAAAAATAAAATAGGCTATAGCTTTGGAAATTTGGGCTATGGTATTGTATTTCAAATCGTTGCTTCATATTTGGTTTTTTATGCGACTACAATATTAGGATTACCTGGTAGTATAGTAGGTCTTACAATTAGCATAAGCGTCATTTGGGACTCTATAAGTGACCCTATAATGGGGCATGTATCTGATAAGACACGCTTAAAGTATTTTGGTAGACGTCACTTATATATATTAGTGGGTACATTTGCAATCGCATTTTTAAATTATAGTATTTGGCATATTAACCCTGATTTAACAGCAGATGTAAAATTTGGTATATTGCTGACAAATATTATATTAATAAAAACTTTTTTCACAGTATATTTCACACCATATTCTGCACTTGGTGCAGAGTTATCCTCGGATTATAATGAGCGTACAAGTATACAGTCCGTCAAAACAATATTCTTTTTGGTAGGACTGCTTTTTAGCTCTGCTATAGTTCTTTTACTTTTTTTCAAGCCAACAGATTTATATCCTGTCGGACAACTCAATCCAGCATCTTATTCAAAAATGGGTATTTGCACTTCGATAATGATGATTGTGTTTGGTCTAATATGCTTCTTTTCTACACTGAAGTACAAATCACATCCTATAATTGATCCAAATAATCAATTAGCAAAATTTAATTTAAAAGCAACATTTTTAGATTTCATCATGGCGTTTAAACATGTTAACTATAGAATCATTGTCATTGGTTATCTATTGACTAATATTAGTTCTGCACTAATAGGTACACTTGGTCTTCATATATATACCTATACATTCTTGATGAATAGTAATGAAATAGCCCTTATATCCGGTACATTATTATTTGTTTGTGTTATTACACAACCTGTATGGTTATATATAGCTAAAAAAATAGATAAAAAACCTGCAGTTATACTTGGATTATCAATATCACTCATGTCATGCGCATTTTTTATATTATTTGTAGTCTTTAAAGAATTTGTCAGAGAAAATTATCAAGTGCTTATGGTCTTTGCTGCATTTATAGGATTTGGTACGGCTGGGTTATTTTCTATACCATTGTCTATGGTTGCAGATACCACTGATGAAGATGAGCTCGAAAATGGACATAGAAGAGAAGGGCTATACTTTGGTAGCCTTACATTTGGATACAAACTATCTCAATCTATAGCTATTTTGCTACTTGGCATCGTATTAGATATCATAAATTTTGATCCTAATCTAGCAATACAACCAGATAGTGTAAGTGATACATTGGGATTAATACTCCCTATAGGAAGCATTTTAAGCTTTCTTGGTGCAATCATAGTATATAAACATTATTCGTTATCAAAAAAAGATATAGAAGAAATTCAAAACAACTTAAAAAAAAGCATTGACAACCGTCAATGTAATTGATAATATATTAACAAACATATATTGAAGAGTTTATTCTTTTTAATATGTGTCTAACAACTAGCAACCTAAAGAGATAGATTGTTTCTTACTCTAAAGGACGTTATATATACCTAAGCAAGTCAAAAGACTATGCTTTATTAACGTATATTACTAACGCCTTTAAGTGTTAGTTTTTTTATTTCAAAAAATTATGAGGTGACAAATGAAAAAAATTGGTGTTATATCAGTCGTATTAGAAGACCCACACAATACAAATCATCATTTTAATGAATTGGTAGCAGAGTTTCAAAATATAATCAGAGGAAGAATGGGTGTCCCTTTTTTAGAAGAAGGTGTTTCAGTTGTTTCCCTTACAGTCTTAGGCAATATGGATGAGATAAATAATTTGACAGGGAAATTAGGCAATTTAAAAAACGTAACAGTGAAAGCTGCTATTTCAAAGAAAGAAATATAAGAGGTGATTAAAATGAATGTTCAAGAATTATTAATGAAATTATATAAAGAAAATGACCTTACTTTAGAAGAATTAACATTTATTATAAAAAACATAAAAGAAGATGATCAACAATTACTTTTTAACTTAGCATTAAAAACTAAAAAAGTACATTTTGGTGACTCGGTATATATGCGTGGCCTTATAGAGTTTTCTAATTATTGTAAGCAAAACTGTTCTTATTGCGGGATTCGTAGAGAAAACGAAAAAGCTGATAGATACCGTCTAAGCAAAGAGCAAATACTTGATTGTTGTCATGAAGGCTATCGATTGGGTTACAGAACATTTGTAATGCAAGGTGGAGAAGATGCATATTTTAATGACCATAGGTTAACCGACATTATAAAAAGCATAAAAGAAATCTATCCAGATGTTGCTATTACATTGTCTGTAGGCGAAAGATCAGAAGAGAGCTATAAAAAATTACATGATGCAGGTGTTGACAGGTATCTTTTGCGTCATGAAACGGCTTCAAAAGAGATATATGAGAGTATACATCCTGGTATGCGCTTTGAAAATAGAAGAGACTGCTTAAATACACTAAAAAAATTAGGTTTTCAAGTTGGTGCAGGTTATATGGTTGGGTTACCCAATCAAGGGCCAAAAGAATTAGCCATGGATTTAAAGTATATTAAAGAGTTACAACCACACATGGTAGGTATCGGTCCTTTTATACCAAATGAAGACACTCCTTTAGGTAGTTATACTGGTGGTACACTGAATCAAACAATTATTATGGTCGCATTAACAAGATTAATGTTACCAAATGTTTTACTACCATCAACCACAGCACTAGGTACTTTAGATAGCTTTGGAAGAGAACAAGCATTAAACGCAGGTGCTAATGTTGTTATGCCAAATTTATCACCTACTGATTTTAGAGAGAAGTATGCTTTGTATAAAAACAAAATATGTACTGGAGATGAAGCAGCACACTGTAGAGGTTGTATTGAAGGTAAAATCAACAAGATTGGTTTTAAAGTCGATATGAGCAGAGGTGATCATTCTCAATTTAGTACCAAATAAAATAGCAAACTATCCTTATTAATAATCCAAAAGAAAGATATATGTATATAATGCATGTATCTTTCTTTATTTTTTTGACAATTTTGAATTTTGTGATGTATAATATATTAACGTTAATAATAAGGAAGGGGAAGGATTAGAATGTCTACAAAAAAATCTTTAAGTCAGTATATTTTTAGAATTTTAACTGTTTTTTCCTTAATTCCAATTATTTTAGTTGTCAGTTGTTTAATGTTTCTTAACTATTATAACTATTCTCGGCTTACAAGTGATACAGCCAACAGGTATATTGACAATATAAATACTATGTTAACCGATTATTATCATATTTCACAGATTGTAATAGAAGAAATAGAATATAAATTGCCTGGTGATTTAATACTTGATTATGAAGGTCACGTAAAAGAATTACTAATTGATCTTGTTGCAGACTATTACGAAATTGAAAATGTATATATAACTTTTTCTAATAGTATTTCATATTATAGAACCAGAATATATGAAAAAACTGAATATGACCCAACGACTCGGCCATTTTATCATGCGGCTATGGCAAATAAAGATCAAATGGTTATTGTAGGACCGTATCATGGTTTTGAACAAGATTTTATTAATAAATTAAATTGGGATGTAACACTCTCAAAATATAGAAGAGTATCTGATTCATTAGATTCTGTGATAAATGTAGATATTAATATTGACACGGTCCAAGAGTACATTACAAAATTACCTTTAGAGCCTGGTAGTCATATTATTTTGTTAAATGATAAAAAAGAAATTATGTTTTCTAATGACCACACATTCTTTTTATCACTTATAAAAAATCCTGAATACCAGAGTTATTTACTTAGTTCAAGTAATAAAGCAACTATTTACGATATATTGTATAGTAAGTTTTTATATACTAATCCACAAACAAATATTTCAATGGTCTATTTGTCACCCGTCAAGAATAATATTCGACCATTTTTTAATAACTTAGTTATAATTGGATTACTACTTATGATTATAATCATCATTATGATTTTTTTGTCATCCAAAACACAACGAACCATAATGAAAAAAGTATTAATTATTAAAGATACTATACAACAAGTAGGCAAAAGTACTGATTATAATGGAACGGATTGTTATATTAAGTCTCCGGATGGTGTACCTGATGAAGTAGATGCAGTTATCTCTACATTGAATGAAATGATACACAGAATATGTGTACAAACTAATGACTTAGAAAAGAAAAATACTGATATTGCAGATCAATTTGATATTATTAATAATTTATACAAAGACGCACATAAACTTAACGAAGAACTTAATTTAACTAATATTAAACTTTCTACAAGTTATAAAGAAATGATAATGACTTTATCTCAAGCCATTGAGCAAAAAGATCCACATACAAAAGGTCATAGCCAACGAGTGAGTGAGTATGCTTTAATGCTTGGTGAAAAACTTAATTTGACTAATGTTGATTTAGATAAATTGGAAGTAGCTGCTTTACTTCACGATATAGGTAAAATAATAGTTGACTTAAGTATAATTAATAAAAAAGATGATTTAGAAGATCATGAATATGACTCTATGAAAGCTCATCCTGAAGCTGGTAAAGTTATTTTATCAGGTATAACTTATTTTGATGATATTCCTGAAATTGTAGCGCAGCATCACGAGAGACCAGATGGTAAAGGTTACCCTAATGGTTATTCTAATGGTCAAATACATAAATTAGCTTATATTCTTAGTGTTGCAGATGCATTTGATGTTATGACGTCATTAAGGCCTTATAAAGAACGGTCCTTTTCACTAGATGAAGCGATGAACGAGTTAATTAAATACAGGGGAACGCAGTTTAAAGCAGATGTTGTAGATGCAATGGTTGAATTAATAAAATCTGATGCAATAATTATCTAATATAATCATAATTATATATAGTATTGCTTAGGTTAATATTTTGTTGCTAAGGGGCGTAGGATAATGTTTAAAGCTAATAGTTTTAATAAAATATTTTTCAGAATAATTATTCTTGTTGCCATGATACCATTATTGATTTTATCCATAACAATTTTAGGTTTTTCTATTAATAGAAATTTAGATAATATTGAAAAAGAAGCAAAAAATTATATTATAAATGTGCATAATGTCATTGATGACATATATAACGACTGTTTTTTTATTATAAATGATTTTGATAATAAAGTTCAAAACTTAGACATAACTAAAGAAGAAACGATTTATCCTTTCTTGTACGCATATGCTATTAAATACCATAGTACGTCGAAGGTATATATAACTCTTCCCGAAGAAAATATAATCATGCTTAATGAACAATTTAATCAAACATATATTGATCCTAGAGAAAAGAAATATTATATTAATGCTTCTTTGATGAAAAATGACGAAATAATTTTTGTGAAACCATATCATTGGCCTAGCATTGATGAAAATACAATGCAGCACGAATCAATGTTTTCTAAGAAAATAACAAGAAATAATGTGAACATTGGTACACTAACAGTTGATCTGAATTTAGAACATATAAATCACCATATTGAAGATTTACCAATTAATCATAATGAAAAAATTGTTGTATTTGATGAAAAAAATCTAATTGTATCTTCGAACGATAAAAAATTCATTCAACATATCGAAAGTAATACGCTCATCATAGATCACATAAATAGAGGTGATAATAAAATTAAAGTTGATGATGAAAGCTATATTGTAAATTCTCTAACCCATGAAAGCACAGGTCTTAATATAGTTATATTTGAAATAGAATCACAAATTTGGAATCCATTCATTCAAAATTTCACATTCATTATGGTAGTTATTTTATTATGCATTACTATAGTTTTTCCATCATCTTCAATAGCTAAAAAATATTTAATTAGACCTATTGATAAGCTAAAAAATGATATAAATCAAATTGGAATTAATGATGCTGAAGAAGAACATATACATTTAACTTCTGATGTTTTAGATGAATTTGAACCTGTTATTAATTCTTTAAACATTATGTTAGATAGAATATTACAGCAGTCTCTAACTGTGAAAGAAAAAAACAAAGCAATTAATGAGCAATTAGATATTATTAATAAATTATATAAAGATACGGAAGGGTTATATAAGGAAGTTCAAGAAAAAAATGTTTTATTAAAACAAAACTATAAACAAACTATTATTGCTTTATCAAGTACCCTTGAAGAGAAAAATGCACTTACACAAGGGCATAGTAAAAGAGTTGCAAAATGGGCAGTAGCTATTGCAAAACAACTCAATTACTCGAAAGAAGATATTGAAAAAATTGAAATAGCTGCTTTACTTCATGATATAGGCAAAGTCGTTATTGATAATAGCATAATTGATAAACCTGGGAAATTAGCAGAGAAAGAATTAGATCATATAAAATTACATCCTATTACTGGAAAAAAAATTCTTTCAGATATTACTTCACTTAAAGATATACCAACAATCATCGAACAACACCACGAAAGACCTGATGGAAAAGGGTATCCCTATGGGCTTACACTAGACGAAATACATCCTCTAGCGCTAATTATTAGTGTAGCTGATGCTTACGATGTCATGATATCACTGCGGCCGTATAAAGACAATATGTTGTGTACACAAGGTGCAATAGATGAATTAAACGCCAATAAAGGGACTCAATTTGGTAATAAAGAAGTAGATGTTTTGGTTCAAATCATACGAAATGAAATCAAATAAGCTGGTGAATTTATGAAATATATATGTATGTATGAAAGATGTTCTTATATCATCAATCAACATCACAAGCGACCCGACGGTACTGGTTATCCTCATGGCCTTACTTTAAACGAAATACATCCTTTTGTATTAATTATTAGTGTGGCGATGTATTTGATGTTATGACAACTAAAAAACCATATGAAATGAATACTATTCAAAAGACGATGCTATTATAGTACTGAATAAATATAAAAATTTAAAGTTTGATGAAAAATCTGTAGATACTTTATTCGCGTTACAAAGAAGGAAATTCAAAACAATTAACAAAATCTTGTTAATTTTATATCCTAAATCAGAAAAAATATATTGAAAACATATGCACATAATGTTACAGTTTTTGTAGCAAGTTTTTAAGCGAGGTTAAATGTGAACAAATATATTAATTTTAAAATCTTAGGCATAACTATTATTGTTACGTTTATTTTTCTGGTTACAAAAATTTACCAAATTAATAAAGAGACTGCCATAGGTGTTATAGGTGGCGCTGACGGACCTACAGCTTTTTTTGTAACTAATTCAGAAAACACAACATCTATCATTGCTTTTATATTTGCTGTCATATTATTTGTAGTTATTACACTTGTTGCAAAGTTTACAAGAAAACAATGAGGTTATTTATGAGAAAAGTATTGATTATTTTTGGAAGTCCCAGAAAAGATGGAAATACACATATACTAGTAGAACAAGTAATCAACGGTTTAAATGACTCTGAAATTGATAGCGAAGTTGTTTATCTAAGTGATTTAGATATCAATGATTGCCAAGCTTGCTATTTCTGTAAAAGAAATGATAATAACAAGTGCATTATAGATGATGATATGCAATCTGTATATGCAAAACTTGAAGATGCTGAAGGCGTTATTTTAGCTTCTCCAATATATTTTAACAACGTATCTGGGAAGATGCGTCTATGGTTAGATAGAATGTTTGTGTATTATTGCATAAAGATAAAAAGCTATTTTCCAAAAGGAAAAAAAGTAGGATATGTTTTCACACAAAATCTACCTGACCCTGATTTATATACTAGTGATATTGAATCTTTTAAAAAAGTTGTGAGCACACTTGGACTAGAAGAAGTAGGTAGCATATTAGCTACAGATTTAGATAAAAATTTCAAAAAAATGGTTGTCACTGATTCTGAAAAGATGAAAGAAGCTTATTTGTTAGGACGAAATTTTTTCAAATAGTTAATCAGGCCAAGCAAATCTGCTTGGCTTTTTTTATTGCTTCAATCCATTGAATTAGCTTAACTGTTCATGTATACTGTATATGATTAAACGAAAAGGTGGTATTCATATGAGTTTTAAATACGTAAAAAAATTACCTTCTACTGAAGATATTTTGAGAATGGTTCCATTAGAACAAAAATACAAAGATATTAAACAAATAAGGGATGCAGAAATCAAAGATGTTTTTACTGGTAAAAGTGATAAGTTTATCTTAATCATTGGTCCATGTTCAACTGATAATGAAGATGCAGTTTGTGAATATATTTATAGATTAGCTGGTGTGCAAGAAAAAGTTAAAGATAAAATTATAATTATTCCTCGCATTTATACAAATAAACCACGTACTACAGGTGAGGGGTATAAAGGCATGATGCATCAACCTAATCCTAACGAAGCACCTGATATGCTAGAGGGCATACTTGCTATTAGACGTGTTCATGTTAGAGCTATTAAAGAGACACATTTATTTGCAGCTGACGAAATGCTTTATCCGATGAATTATCCAATGGTTGAAGATTTATTAAGTTATATAGCTGTAGGCGCACGTAGTGTAGAGAATCAAAAGCATAGATTAACTGCTAGTGGTATGGATTTTCCTGTAGGTATGAAAAACCCAACTAGTGGGGATATTTCTGTTATGTTAAATTCGATAAAAGCTGCACAAATAGAACATACATATTTATATAATAATTACGAAGTAGAAACATCTGGCAATCCATTAGCTCATGCCATACTTCGTGGAGCAGTCAATCAATATGGTCGTAATATTCCAAACTATCACTATGAAGATATTATGCATCTGGTTGAAAGTTATGTAGAAAGAAACCTAGATAATCCTTCAATTATTATAGATTGTAACCATGCAAATTCTATGAAAAAATATGATCAGCAACCTCGAATAGCTATGGAAATACTAAAAAACAGAAAGTATTCCGACACTATGCAAGGCATGTTAAAAGGTATGATGATTGAAAGTTATTTAGAAGACGGTAGTCAAGATACTACTGGCTCTGTTTTTGGAAAGTCTATTACTGACCCGTGTTTAGGATGGGAGAAATCAGAAAGACTTATATATGATATAGCAGATAAACTGTAATCATCTTGATTATTACAGTTTATAGTTATAAGTTAGTGTGAGACTTTTTAGCAACAAAGTCCTATTATAAAGATTTGATGACAACTTGGAGGGCATACATGCAATTTTATAGTGGTATTTTTGAGTTTGGTTTTGCTGCAGTATTTCAACTGATCAATTTGGTTTTGATTTTTGGTGTTATTTATTTGATTTATTATCTTATATTTGTATTACCTAAAAGAATCAAAAATATTGAATCAACTGTTGAGAATAATACAAAAATGTTAAATTTGATATATGAAAAACTTGAAGAACAAGAGAATAGAAATAATAAAGCTGAATAACTTTTCAGCTTTTATTATTTTTTGGTTAGAAAATGCCTAATATTTGTTATGATTTGGGGAATATGTTATAATATGTCAAGAGTGGCGCAGTATTCTAGTCAGAGCTACTTTTTCTTGAAGGCGGGGCTAAAAATCCGTCAAAGGACACATCGATGAAGTTCCTTGAGTTTGCTGCTAACGCCCAGTTAGGGGTATTCTTTGGGAGTAGGAAGTCGGGGGCGATCCACAACGGCATGTGGGCGTTGACCCTCACTTCGTGGAGACTTGGATTAATCCAAGATAAACCTGTAATAAGGACACGAGCCTGAAGTTCTTATACAGTGTAGTCTTCCTTGAGTGGAACATGGTAGATGACAGATTCAGACTTACTATAGACCAGGGCCCGGTAAATATAAGTCATTGCTGTAGGAAACCTGAGCTGCAAAAGAGGATAGAGAAAATGTAGACTGTTGAGGAAATCTCCTAGATTGTTCATTATGAAACATAGTAGGGATTATAGTATGGCCTAAGTGGCAATCCAGTCATGTATTCGGCAACGATACATAGAAGAAAGTGAAGGGGAACCGCTGATTTGGCGACATATCAGTATTCTTTTGGGAAAACCAACTGGACCTAAGCCGTAAAGTTTACCTAATATGTTGCCACTCATTAACTATTTAAGGTATGGAAATGAAAACACAGAAAAAAAGAAACGAACAAGAAAACATAAAATTTAAGAATTTCAAATGGGTATTACTCATAACAGTATGGACATTTTTTCTATCTGTACTTATGAGTTTTTTTTCTGATTTGATATTAAAAAGCACAAATATTTTTGTGTCTTTTATTGTATTATTAGTTATTATATTTATTGGTATTATTTTTGATATTATAGGTATTGCTATTACTGCTGTCGATGAAAAACCTTTTCATTCAATGGCATCAGCAAAAGTTAACGGATCATTCGAAGCTATCATACTGATTAAAAATGCCAGTAAAGTATCAAACATATGTAATGATGTTATAGGTGACATTTGCGGTATCGTTGCAGGTGCATCAGTAGCTTTTATTATTTTTGAGTTATCTAGCTTAATCAGCTATACGAATACGGCTTTATTAACTGTCATACTAAGTAGTTTTGCTGCTTCTTTAACAGTTGGTGGAAAAGCAATAGGTAAAGAAGTTGCAATAACACATTCGAAAAGTATTATTTTCTTTTGTGGTAAATTAATACATTTTATACAAAACATTTTTAAAAAGGGTAGTAGGGAAAAATAATGACTGACTATAAATATATAAAATCTGATTATGGCGACATGATTGAAGATATAAAAAAAATGAATGAACATGATTTGGATTTACTTGCATATGAATTGAGAAGTTTTTTAATTGACCATGTTTCTAAAACTGGTGGACATTTAGCTTCCAACTTGGGCGTTGTAGAGCTTTCTATAGCTATGCACTATGTATTCGATAGTCCCAATGACAAGTTTATTTGGGATGTTGGACATCAATCATATGTTCATAAAATAATAACAGGGCGAGGAAATGGATTTAAAACATTACGCCAATTTGAAGGCATGAGTGGTTTTCCCAAAAAACAGGAAAGCAACCATGATTTTTTAGATTCTGGACATAGTAGTAACTCTATATCTTTTGCACTTGGTATGGCTGAGGCTAGAGATTTAAAAAATGAAGATCATCACATTGTTTCTGTTATAGGTGATGGTGCATTAACTGGTGGTATGGCTTATGAGGCATTAAATAATGCTGGCCATTCTAAAACTAAAACCATTGTTATATTAAATGATAATGAAATGTCTATTGGTGAAAACACAGGTGGCATTACAACGCATTTAGAACGTTTACGTACTGCAAAATCATATTTAGAATTTAAAAAGAAAATAAAACGTACACTTAAGAAAGTACCAGGTGTCGGTAATAATATATACTCGGGATTTAAGAAAATAAAAGATGTTGTTAAATACAGTTTATTATCTGGTGTCATTTTTGAAGAGCTAGGTTTTACTTATTTGGGACCTATTGACGGACATAGTATTCATGATTTAACCTATGTGCTTAATAGGGCTAAAGAAGTAGATGGACCTGTCTTTATTCATATTCTCACTAAAAAAGGGAAAGGCTTAAAAATGGCAGAAGAATCTCCAGACTTGTACCACGGTGTTGGTCCATTTAATCCATCTACTGGTAGCATTACTCAAAAGGCATCACACACATATTCAGATATTGTTGGCGATACACTTGTTAGTATGGCAAAAGAAGATGATCAAGTGGTGGCAATAACAGCCGCAATGTGTTCAGGTACTGGTTTAGCCAAGTTTTGTAAAGCCTATCCAGATAGATTCTTTGATGTAGGGATTGCAGAGCAACACGCAGTAACGTTTGCAGCAGGTTTAGCTCAAAATGGTTTAAAACCTTTTGTACCTATATATTCTACTTTTTTACAAAGAGCCTATGATCAAATAATGATGGATATATGCTTACAAAATCTACCCGTTACCCTTTGTATCGATAGAGGTGGTATCGTTGGTTCAGATGGTGAAACACACCATGGTATTTATGATTTGTCTTATCTTCGACATATGCCAAACATTCATATCTACGCACCAAAAGATCAAATTGACTTAGAAAATATTTTAAAATTATGTAAAGATGCTAATTATCCTTGTGCTATTAGGTACCCAAGAGGGAATGCACCTCAATTACAGGTTGAAAATCAAAATTATGATGCAACTAATGCAATCGATGTATTGGCTGAAGGAACTGATTTATGTCTTATAGCAACAGGTCGAATGGTGGAAAAAGCGGTTAAGGTAGCTTCGAGTCTTGAAGAATATAGTATTAAAACACAAATCATTAATATAAGAAGAATAAAACCACTTGATGAAAAAACATTATATGGTAAAATAGAAAAAATAACTAAGCTCATCACCATCGAAGATAATACTTTAATTGGTGGTTTAGGAGATATGATTGGAGATTTACTACATAAAAATTCTCTAAATACTCATGAGCTAGTAAAACTAGGTTGGCCTGATCAGTTTGTTGAGCACGGCTCTATAGACCAGCTTGATCAAAAACATGGCCTGAGTATAGATGCAATAACTCAAGTCTGTAAAAAATTATACGAATCCTAAGGAGGCTATTAAGACTCATTTTCTTGTTGATAATCTTGATAGAAAACTAATATGAAAAATAAAGAACGCCTTGATGTTTTATTAGTCAATTTAGGCTATTATGACAGCAGAGAGAAAGCCAAGCGAGCCATTATGGCAGGTATGGTATTTATAGATAATCAAAGAGTAGATAAACCGGGAACACAAATAGATCTCTCGGCTGATGTACATGTAAAAGAGGACCCGTGTCAATATGTATCACGTGGGGGTCTAAAGCTTGAAAAAGCATTACAATCATTTCATTTTGAAATAGCAAATAAAAATGCTATGGATATAGGCGCTTCAACAGGCGGTTTTACAGATTGCATGTTAAAAAATGGCGCTAATTTTGTATATGCCATAGATGTTGGCTACGGACAACTTGATTGGAAACTAAGAAATAATGAACAAGTCATTAATATGGAAAAGACAAACATTCGATATGTGACAAAAGAGCAAATAGATAAACCTGTTCATTTTATTTCCATAGATGTATCTTTTATTTCATTAACCCTTGTACTTTCTGTTGCATATAACTTATTAGAAGAAAGTGGCGAGCTTGTTTGTTTAATAAAGCCGCAGTTTGAAGCAGGTAGAGAGCAAGTTGGAAAAAATGGGATCGTAAGAGATACCAAAGTACATGAGCAAGTCATTGAAAAAATCGTTAATTTTTCACACGAGCTAGGTTTTTCTATTAAAGGATTAACTTTTTCTCCTGTTAAAGGTGCAAAAGGCAATATTGAGTATTTACTATATCTAGCCAAAACATCTGATGAAGATGTATCCATTGATATACATCAAACTATAGAAGACGCAACTAAAGAACTATAAATTTGCCTAATAAATGAGGAGAGAAAATCATGGAATTATCAAAGAAAATATTAAACTTGGAGCATTCGCCAATTAGAAAATTTTACAAATATGCAAATCAAGCAATTCAAGAAGGTAAAAAAGTTTATCACTTAAATATAGGACAGCCTGACATAAAAACACCTGAAGGATACTTTGAAGCTATTAAGAACTTTAATAAGGATGTAGTAGAATATATGCCTTCAGAAGGTATTCCTGAGTTAATTAATGAAATCAGAAAGTATTATTCTAGACAAGGTGTTCATTATAACAACGAAGACATTGTCGTAACTACAGGTGGAAGCGAAGCCCTTACTTTTGCTATGTTATGTTTATGTAACGAAGGTGACGAAGTCATCATACCAGAGCCATATTACACAAATTACAACACATTTGTTAATTGTGCAGGTGCTAAAATCGTTCCTGTTACAACAACTGCAGAAAACGGATTCCATTTTCAATCGAAAGAAGAATTTTTAGAGAAAATTACCGATAAGACAAAAGCTATCGTTATAACAAACCCTGGTAATCCTACAGGCGCTGTTCTTTCTATGAAAGAAATACGTATAATTGCGGATATTGCAAAAGAGAAAGATTTAATTATTATATCTGATGAAGTATATAGAGAATTTGTATATGATGGTAGTCCAGTAACAAGTTTTGGTTTATTACCAGATGTTATGGACCGTGTCATACTAATAGATAGTGTGTCTAAGCATTATAGTGCATGTGGTGCACGTATTGGTGCACTTATGAGTAAAAACAAAGAAATAATTGATAATATATTAAAGTTATGTCAAGGCAGATTATCAGTGTCTACTATTGAACAAGTTGGTGCAGTTGAGCTATATAAAACCAATGATTCAGTAATTGAAGATGTTAGATTAGAATATCAAAAGAGAAGAGATATCGTTTTAGATATTTTGAGCCAAGTTGAAGGTATTATTTGTCAAAAGCCTTCTGGTGCTTTTTACATCACAGCTAAACTACCTATCGAGAATGCAGAAGATTTTTTAGTCTGGATGCTTACGTGTTATGACATTGACAACGAAACTGTTATGTTTGCACCGGAAGAAGGGTTCTATGCAACCAAAGGACTAGGTAAAGACGAAATAAGGATTGCTTACGTCCTAAATGAAAATGACTTAAGTAAAGCAATGAATATATTAATAAAAGGACTTAAACAATATATTTCATTAACAAGTGTACAGGAGAAATAATTTTTATGAGAAGCAAATACATTATAACAACTTTTGGTTGTCAAATGAATGAACATGACTCAGAAAAAATAGCAGGAATGTTAGAAGATTTAGGCTACAATGAAACTGAAGAAAGAGAAGATGCAGATATTATTATTTTAAACACTTGCAGTGTTAGAGATAATGCAGATCAACGATTCTTTGGTAATTTAGGGTACTTAAAAAACCTAAAGAAAAAAAACAGTGAATTAATTGTGGCTGTTTGTGGTTGCATGATGCAACAAGAACATATTGTAGAAAAAATTAAGAAAAGTTACCCTTTTGTAGATATTGTATTTGGCACACATAACTTACATGAACTACCACAAATGCTTGTAAAAGCACAAGACACCCATAAAATATCTGTTAATGTATGGGATGACGGTGGTGAAATCATCGAACATACGCCTGTAAAAAGAAAGTTTCAGTCCAAGAGTCTAGTCAACATTATGTATGGTTGTAATAATTTTTGCTCTTATTGCATTGTTCCTTATACGAGGGGCCGTGAAAGAAGTAGAAATCCAAAAGATATTATTGCCGAGGTAAATGAACTAGCACTTAATGGCACCAAAGAAATCACTTTACTAGGGCAAAATGTTAATTCTTATGGTAAAACATTGGATAATCCATATGATTTTTCTGATTTATTAGTTGATCTTAATGAAATAGAGGGGCTTGAACGTATTCGATTTATGACTTCACACCCAAAAGATTTATCTGATAAACTTATTGAAACAATGGCAAAATGTAGTCGTGTATGCGACTCTATTCATCTACCTATACAGTCAGGTAGTACAAGAATTCTTAAAGAAATGAATAGAAAATATACAAGAGAAGATTATCTAGAAATTATAAATAAAATTAGAAAAGCTATTCCACATATAACAATATCAACTGACTTTATCGTAGGTTTTCCTGGTGAAACCAAAGAGGATTTTGAAGAAACTATTTCTTTAGTAAAAGAAGTAAGGTATGACAATGCTTTTACTTTCATTTATTCTCCTAGAAAAGGAACACCAGCTGAGCATTATGAAGATCTTGTAGATGATAAAACTAAACATGAGTGGTTTAACGAGTTGGTTAAAACACTCAATAATATTTCCTATGAAAAAAACAAAGCGTATGAGGGAAGTATTCACAAAGTATTAGTGGAAGATGTTAGCAAAAATAACGAAGAACGATTATCAGGTAGAACTGAGTCAAGTAAACTTGTAAATTTTGAGGGAACCCCTGATTTGATTGGTAAAATTGTCACAGTGAAAATTACTGAAGGAAAAACATTTAGTCTTGATGGTGAATTACTTGATGGAGATTATATAAAATAATTATTAAAGAGGTAATATTTAAACAGTATTATCTCTTTTATTTTAGATTAAGGAGTAATCTATGAAAAAAATAATATTATTTATAGTAATACTAATACTACTTGTTCCATTATACTTAGGTTCAATGATTATTTTTGCAGTTATCACCGATTATCAACCTACAGATATAGAACCTTCAATAATATACTCTGAAAGTAAGGAAGCACCTATAGATAATCTTACATTGACCATTATGACCTATAACATAGGCTATGGTGGTTTAGACGCTACACAAGATTTTTTTATGGAGGGTGGCAACAATACACGACCATCTTCAATGGATCAAGTTGCTAATAATACACAATCATTTATTCAAACTATAAATGATATAGACCCTGATTTCATTGCAATGCAAGAAGTCGACATAAAAGCAAGAAGATCATATAAAATCAATCAAGCAAACACCTTTAAGCAAGCTTTTCAAGATGATTATGCACTCCAATTTGCTCATAATTTTAATGTAAAATGGATTCCAAAGCCATGGCTAGACCCAACTGGAAATGTTGAGTCAGGCCTATTAACATTTTCAAAATATATGCCGATATCATCTATGCGTTATCCATTGCCATCTGATTTTCCTTTTCCGGAAAAATATTTTATGTTAGATAGGTGTTTTATGGAAAATATATATGAAGTAGCTAACGGTAAAAAGCTATATTTCATTAATTTACATTTATCTGCATATGATGATAATAGTAATTTGAAACTGGAACAGATTAATGTATTAAAAGACTATGCGCAACAAATCATAAATGAAGATCATTATTTGATTCTTGCAGGTGATTATAATATGGTCTTTGATGAAGATTATTTTAACCAAATGAAAACCCCATTGCCTGGATGGGTGAGTATGATGCCACAATCATTTTTGGATTTACCTTTGATGGCTGTTGCAGACTATAATGTAACCACCACTAGAAGCAATGAACAACCTTATGTAAATGGTGAAAATTTCGAAACAGTTATAGATGGTTTTTTTGTATCTGACAATATAACCGTTAAAGAAATAAAAGGCATGGATTTAGGGTATAAAAATACGGACCATAACCCTGTTGTTATGAAAATAATTTTAAATGATACTAACAAAAAGTAAACTAACTGTTTACTTTTTAACAATGTTCATGTAATATATGTATGTAAACACTTAGTTTACATACAGGAGAAAATATGGACGAAAATAGAAGAGAACTTTCTAAGAATGAAAAAAAAGAAGCAGTTTTAGATGCTGCAGAAATTATTTTTTTTGAAAAAGGATTTGAATTATCAACTATGACTGATATTCAAGTAGCTACAGGTTTTAGTAAAAGGACAATATATGCCTATTACGAAAGCAAGAAAAACATCGTTTACGAAATTATGAAGCGTAGTTTTTTTACTTTAAGTTCCATGTTGATTCAAGCACAACAATCAAATCCACAAACTGACCCAATAGAGAAAATACGTCAACTGTTTACAGTTGTTTATGAATTTCAAGTTAAACATCCATTTTATATGCAAGTATTAATGGACTATAGAAACTTAGAACTTGAAGATGATATGATTGTTGAAAAGGAATATATCACTTCTAACCAAGCCTCTGGTATGGAAATATTGGGCTATTTAGAAAACAACATAGTTGAATGCCAAAAGTTGGGTATGATTGACCAAAACAGAGATCCAAAACGTATTACAGTAATGGTCTGGGGGTTTTATTCAGGTCTACTAGATTTACTCTATAAAAAACAAGAGTTTATCGTTATGAATTTTGAACAAGATCCAAATGCTGTCATTGAGTATTCAATAGACTACTTAATAAAAACTATTATGCAAGGTTAAATGAGTCAAAAGGGGATTTGTATAAAAATATTTATGCTTAAATAGGGGAGAGCATAAATTAGTTATAAACACCGTTTGTTTATAACATACAAATCTTTTTATATATTAAACGAAGGGTGAGCTATTGCTTTTAGCAGTAGCTCATTTTTCTATTTTTTTTATATACATTTTATGGTGTAAATTAGAGTGTAATAGTGTAAAATATATCTAAATGTAGTGTATATATGGAGGGACAAATGTCAAAACTAACACCTATGATGCAACAATATATGGAAATAAAAGAAAACTACCAAGATCACATTTTATTATTTCGTTTAGGCGACTTTTATGAAATGTTTTTTGATGATGCAATAAATGCTTCGCAAGCCTTAGAAATAACCTTAACAGCACGTCAAGGTGGCAATAAAGATAAAGTGCCCATGTGTGGTATTCCTCATCATGCTGCCGAAAATTATATTACCAAATTAATTACAAAGGGCTTCAAAGTTGCCATTTGTGAACAAACATCTGATCCTTCAGAATCAAAAGGAATCGTAAAAAGAGAAGTTGTTCGTGTCATTACTGCTGGAACTGTCATTAATCCAAATATGCTTAATGAAAAAGAAAATAATTATATTCTTTGTATTTATATATTTGATCAGTCTTGCGGTATTGTCTATTCAGATATAACTACTGGTGAATTATTTGCAACAGATTTGGATGCCAAGGATTACTCTTCTCAATTACTAAACGAATTAGCAAAAGTAAAACCAAAAGAAATAATAATAAATGAAAATTGTACAGATGACCATATTGTAAGTCTGATTAAACAAAATATAGAAAGTTATTTAACACCTATAAGTAGCAGGTTTTTCAATTATGAAACTTCTACTAAACTTATAAAATCTCATTTTAAGGTTCAAGCCTTAAAAGGACTAGGCTTAGATGATAAAAACGGCTCTATCAACGCGTTAGGTGCCTTGTTGGGTCATTTATCAGAGACTCAGATGCATTCTTTATCACATATTCACCATCTTGATTACTATCATGTAGATGATAATATGGCACTTGATAAAGCAACACTAAGAAACTTAGAGTTAACAGAAACTACCCATGATCAATCAATCAAAGGTTCCTTATTAGGTACTTTAGATTTGACAGTTACTGCTATGGGTGGCAGAAAAATAAAAAATTGGATTAAGCAACCTTTGAATAAACTTGCATATATCCAAAAAAGACTAGATGCAGTTGATGTCCTACATAAGGAATTGCTTTTTAGAAATAATATGCGTACTGCATTTAAGCAAATATATGATTTAGAACGACTAGCGGGACGTATTGCTTATCATAATGCTAATGGAAAAGACTTGTTAGCCATTAAGCAATCCCTATCTGTTATTCCAGACATTCAATACGACTTAGCTGAGTGCCAAGATTCTTATTTACAAGAAATTAATAGTCAACTTGATTCTTTAGATGATGTTTGTCAGCTAATTAGTCAGTCTATCGAAGAAGATGCGCCATTTACTATTAAAGAGGGTGGTGTCATAAAAAAAGGTGTAAACGAGACACTCGATGCACTGAAAGAAAATATTTCAGGTGGGCAACAATGGATTGCAAATCTTGAAGTCACTGAAAAAGAGAAGACAGGTATTAAATCATTAAAAGTAGGTTATAATAAAGTCTTTGGCTATTACATCGAAGTGACAAAATCATATTTCGATTTAGTTCCGGAGCATTATATTCGAAAACAAACATTAGCAAATTGCGAAAGATATATAACACCTGAATTAAAAGAAGTTGAATCAACAGTATTAAATGCCGAATCGAAAATTAATCAACTCGAATATGAAATATTTTGCCAGCTTCGAGATGATATTCAAACGCAAATGCATAGAGCAATAAAATCAGCAGATTTACTTTCTACATTAGATGTTTTATGCGCTTTTGCTCAAGCAAGTGAAAAATACAACTACATTAAGCCGCAAGTTACAAACGATGAATTAATCGAAATAGTCAAAGGCAGACATCCAGTAATAGAAAATACTATTACAAACAGTATGTTTGTTCCAAATGATGGCTATATGAATAATTCTGAATCTAGTTTTTTACTTATTACAGGACCAAACATGGCAGGAAAATCGACTTATATGCGTCAAACAGCACTTATAGTACTCATGGCACAGATTGGTTGTTTTGTACCTGCTGAAAGGGCCAAAATAGGCATTGTAGACCGTATCTTTACTCGTATTGGTGCATCTGACAATTTGTCACAGGGACAAAGTACATTTTTAGTTGAGATGAGTGAGCTAGCTTATATTTTAAATAATGCTACTTCTAATAGCTTGATTATACTTGATGAAATCGGAAGAGGTACAAGTACATATGATGGACTTAGTATTGCCTGGGCTGTAGTAGAGCATCTTTGCCTTGCTACACATAAAACAAAAACACTATTTGCAACGCATTATCATGAGTTAACGGCACTCGAAGGTGTTTTAGATGGGGTTAAAAACCTTAATGTTGATGTTAAAGAAGATCATGATACTGTCGTCTTTTTACATAAAATCATTGAAGGAAAAGCTAATCAGAGTTATGGTATTCAAGTAGCAAAATTAGCTGGAATTCCAACAACACTATTAGACAGTGCAAAAGATAAACTACATCATCTTGAAGAAAAAGGCTCCGAAGTAAAAGCTGTAGAGGAACAAATAGTTTCACCAGTATCTTCAAAAGAGAAGCAAATGTCTTTATTTGATGCAAAAGAAAAACAACTTGCGGATAAAATAGAAAAAATCAACCTATTAGATACTACGCCAATGCAAGCTTTAGGTATTTTAGAAGAGCTTATTACAGAAGTAAAGCAAAGAGGTGACAACAATGAATAGAATAAATAAATTACCTCCTTTGACAGCAAATAAAATTGCAGCCGGTGAAGTTATTGATAGACCTGTGTCTGTTATAAAAGAACTCATTGAAAACGCAATCGATGCAGCGTCTACTCAAATTACTGTTGAGATTCAAAATGGTGGCAAAAGATTGATGCGTATTTCAGACAATGGTCTTGGCATAAATCCAGACGATGTACAATTGGCTTTTGAACGTCATGCAACAAGCAAGATAATAAACGAAAAAGATTTAAATCATATAGATACGCTAGGTTTTAGAGGGGAAGCCTTAGCTAGTATTGCATCTGTTTCTAATGTTGAGTTAATTACTAAAACAAAAGATAATGATTACGGTGTGAAAGCGCATCTTATTGGTGGCCAATTAGAATCGATTAATGAGATCGGATGTCCTGATGGTACTACAATCATTGTTGAAAATTTATTTTACAATATTCCTGCTAGACTAAAGTTTTTAAAACAAGACCATACTGAGGGTAATTTAATCATTGATATGATTTCAAAGATTGCTTTAGCCTATCCCAATATTAAAATTCAACTCATAAATAATGGAAAAGTATTATTTACAACAAGTGGCAATGGTGATTTATTAACAAATATTATTTCCATCTATCAAAATGATATTAGCGAGCAATTAATACATGTTGAGAATAGTAATGGCAATATTTCATTTAATGCCTACATATCTCCAACAGAGCTTCATAAATCAACAAAAAAATATCAAATTTATTTTGTTAATGGACGTTATATAAAAAGTCAATTAATCGACCAAAGTATAAAGGATGCCTATAAAGAGTTAATAGATGAAAAACGTTATCCAATCGCATTTATTTTTATTCAAATACCTTCGGAAGAGGTTGATGTAAATGTTCACCCTAATAAGAAAGAAATTAAGTTTTATTATGAAGATATAGTAAGAAGTAGTATTTCCAAGGCTTTAAGAGATTCTATCAAAGGACACAATGCGATCCCAAATGTAAAACAAGATAAGATATTTTCTAATGAGGGAAATAATAATGATTATTCAAGCAAGCAGGTTGACGTAAAAGAATTATGGTCAACCAATGCAAGGTATACTAATAACGACAAGGTCGTTGAAGAAGAATCCCAATTAGATTTAAATAACAACGCAGGACATAAAGAAATTACTTTGACAAAATCCATAAATGAACCTACAATGACTTATACAACAGCACCTACTATTTCACTAAATAATATAACAAAAACAAGCAATACAGCTCCTATGAAAACAACTGCACCCTTTGATTTGTTAAGTTTACAGCTCATTGGTAGTGTTTTTTCTACATATATTGTTGGCAGCGACTCTGAACAGATGTATCTAATTGACCAACATGCAGCACACGAGCGTATCATGTATGAAGAATTGCTTGCCGAGTATTACGAAGAAGTACCTGCTATACAGAAATTAATGGTTCCATTTATGCTAGAAAGCAGACATGGAGAGTTTAATACGATTACTCATAACCTTGATTTTATAAGAAGATTAGGGTATGAAATAGAAGCCTTTGGTCAAACTTCTTTTGTTATTAAAGGTGTTCCATCAAATATTGAGCTTCATGTCGCTCAACAATTACTAGATGATATAGTTGAACAACTTGATCAAAAAACGGATTATGCTGACACGCAGATTCTAGAAAAAATCATCAGTAATGCATGTAAAAAAGCTGTTAAAGGAAATGACCGCTTAAGTATTGAAGAAATGAATGCTTTAATTAAAACCTTATCACAAACGGATAACCCTTTTAGTTGTCCTCATGGTAGACCTGTTTTTATTAAACTTTCACAATATGATATAGAAAAAATGTTTAAAAGAGTATAAGAAGAGGATAAAATTATGAGATTATTAGGCGCATTGATCAATGGTATGACTGGCATTTTCTTTTATTTGACTTGCCTTGAGTTTGCCAATTTGATTCTTAAAAGAACATATTTAGTAGAATCACCAAGCTTTGCTATGGGGACTATATACTTAGGCCTGACTATAGGTGGTTTTACAGCACTTCATAGAATTCGTAAAACAGTTAAAAATGAAAAAAAGAAGCGTGAAGACAATGAATAAACAAGTTATAAAATTTTCAAGGTATTTACTGAGTGCTAGTACTGGTGCATTTGTTTTTAAAGCAGGTGTAGAGTTTTTATCATTAAGGAGTACAGCACCTGATATTGACCGTACAGGTATTATGTATCAGGGAATTTTCTTTGTTATTCTAGCATTAATTACTGCAACTGGCAGTTTTATTGTTACTAAAAAATATATGGACAAATGAAAGTAGTGATTTTATGAAACCAAAAGTAGTTATAATAACAGGTCCAACTGCTGTTGGCAAAACAGATATATCTGTAGAAGTTGCTAAAGCACTAAATGGGGAAATAGTATCTGCTGATTCAATGCAGATATATAAATATATGAATATTGGTAGTGCAAAACCTACAAAAGAAGAAATGCAAGATATTCCACATTATTTAGTTGACGAGATCGAGCCTGATGCATCTTTTTCTGTTTCAGACTATCAAAAAATGGCTTTTAATTACATCGATCAAATTATAGCAAAAGGCAAAACGCCTGTTATTACAGGTGGTACAGGACTATATGTTAATGCATTACTGTATAAAATGGATTTTTCCTCAACGTCATCTGATCAAAGCATTAGAAATAAATACCAAAAATTAGCTGATGAAAAGGGATCTGAGTACATTCATAATTTACTTTTTGATATTAGCCAAGAACTTGGCGATCGTATTCATCCGAATAATACTAAAAAAATCATTAGAGCTTTAGAAGTTTATGAAACAACAGGAGAAGTTATGCGCGCATTTGAGGAATCCCTTATTCCAAATAATGATTATGATTTTCTTTTGTTTGGTTTAGATAGAGATAGAGAAGAGCTATATGAACGCATAAATAAAAGAGTAGATATTTTAATTGATTTAGGACTTGTTGAAGAAGTACAACAGTTATTAGATCAAGGCCTATCAGAAGATAATATTTCAATGAAAGGTATTGGCTATAAAGAAATCATTAGTTATTTACATGAAGAATATGATTTAGAAGATGCAATTTTCTTTGTGAAACGTAATACTAGACGCTATGCAAAACGGCAATTAACATGGTTTAGGAAGTATAATCAAATGATTTGGATAAAATTAAGTAAAAATCGCTTAAAAGATACTGCTATTAATGATATACTAAGCTATATACATAAAAACAAAGGGGAGAACTCACAATGAAAAACGCAATAAACCTTCAAGACACATTTTTAAACAATGTAAGAAAAAGTAAAACATCTATCACAGTATTTTTAGTTAATGGCTTCCAAATCAAAGGCGTAGTAAAAGGTTTTGATAACTATGTTGTAATGATTGAAGGAGAAGGAAAGCAAAACGTTATTTATAAGCATGCTATATCAACAATCATACCTTCAGAAAATGTTAATATGGCTATAGAAACACCTTCAGCATAATTATTTCATAGAATATGGAGATGTTATTATTATGGTTAAGAAAGTAATTAAAGTACATAATAAAACCAGTATCCCTATGAATTTATTACAAAGAGAAAATAAAATCATCGAGACGTGTAGATCTATTGAAGATGAGCTACCACGTTTTCTTGATGATTTTTTTATTTACTTAAAAAATAGTGTTTTACCTACAACACGTCTGGCTTACTTATCAGATATTAAGTTTTTTATGCATTATCTTGTTGAAGAAACACGCTTAATCAATTCAGATACAACTAAGGCTATCACAATTAAAGAGCTAAATAAAATCAAGGCAAAAGATGTTAATAGGTTTATTGGTGACTACTGTACACGTTACTTTATCGAAAAAGAACAAGCTACTTATGTTTATGAAAATAGAAATAGATCACTATCAAGAAAAAAATCTTCTTTATCTGTTTTTTTCAAATTTCTTTATCGTGAAAAAATTGTAGATGAATTAATATCTGATGGTTTTAACCCTATTAAAATTCCTAAACCGAACGCCCAAGAAATTAAACGTCTTGAAACTGATGAAGTGAAAGTAATGCTAGATGCAGTAACAACAGGTGTCGGTCTAACAAATAAAGAAAAAGAATACTGGGAGAAAACAAAATTAAGAGACTTGGCTATTTTAGTACTGTTTGTAACTTATGGTTTACGTCTTTATGAATTACAACAATTAAATGTGGACTCTTTTAATTTTAATAGAGGTGAGTTTAAAATATATAGAAAAAGAGGCAAAGAAGCTATTATGCCTATAAACAAATCTGTTGAAACAGTGCTCAAAAACTATATTAATGTAGAAAGGCCTGACGATACATTGGTATCTGAAGAACATAAGAATGCTTTGTTTTTATCTTTACAGAAAAGCAGAATGACTGAGCGTGCTATTAGAAAATTAGTAAAGAAATATACGTCTATAGGTATGAAAACATCTAGGAACCAAGGATATAGTCCACATAAGCTTCGTGCTACTGCCGCTACAACTTTACTAGAAAATGGTCAATCTATTTCAGATGTTCAAGATTTACTTGATCATGAAAACATTGCAACGACTCAACTATATGCGGGCCAACAAAAAATTGCAAAACGACAACTCATTAAGCAAAATGAATGGCTTGATGAATATGAATAATATATTTTAAAGACTTGCATAAAATTAAATGCGAGTCTTTTTTTATTTGAATAATAAATTAATTTTATTTAATTTTAAGCTCCTTTACATTTACTTTATCATTTAAGTCTTGTAGGATTTATTATAGAAAGTAATTTTTATTGATAAAGGAGCAACTAATGATATACAATGACCTAATTAAAATCAAAGAAAATATTAACAAAGTAATTGTTGGCAAAGAAGAAGAGATTAAGCTAGTCATTGTAGCTTTAATTACTGAAGGCCATATTTTACTAGAAGATTTACCGGGAACAGGAAAAACTTTACTGGCAAAATCTTTAGCCAAAAGTATAGATGGTGTATTCAATAGAGTGCAGTTTACGCCAGATTTAATGCCTAGTGATATTACAGGCTTTAAATTTTATGATATGAAAGCAAATGAATTTAAGTATCAGCAGGGTCCAGTAATTACCAATGTATTTTTAGCAGATGAAATCAATCGAACTATTCCTAGAACTCAATCAAGTTTATTAGAAAGTATGGGTGAAAAACAAGTAACTGTTGATCAAAATACATTTATATTACCTAATCCTTTTTTTGTAATAGCTACTCAAAATCCTTTAGACTTAGACGGCACATACCCGCTACCTGAAGCTCAATTAGATAGATTTCTTTTTAAACTCCATCTAGGCAATCCTACTATAAAAGAAGAAATAGAAATACTAGATAGATATCAATCAAATAATCCCTTAGATACTTTAGATACTGCAATAACCACAGATCGAATAGCTGAAATTATAAACTTGGTAAGAGATATTCATATTTCTGAATCCATAAAGAAATATATAGTCGATATAATACAACAAACAAGAGAAACAGATCTATTAGAAGTAGGGGTGAGTACAAGAGGTACACTTAGTTTAATGAAAGCATCTCAAGGATATGCAGCCATTTCCAATAGAGACTATGTTATTCCCGATGATGTAAAATTTGTTGCTCCCCATGTACTAAGTCATCGCATTAGATTATCTCAAAAATCCCATATGAATAAAACTAACCAAAAGGAAGTTATATCTGAAATAATCAGCAATATACCAATCGAGGGACTGTAAGATGTCAAATCAACCTACATTAAAAACCTCGTTTATAACAACACCAGTTGCTATTATTTTGCTAACTGTTATCTTAATATCTGGTTTGCTTATAGAAGCTAATTTGATTGTAGCTACATGCATTGCTGTTTTTCAATTCTTTTTGGGTTTCTTTATTATGGCACTCCTATCTGTTATTCTTGCTAATACAAACCAGTGGGGAAAGAGTACTACATCAAAAAAGAGAAAATATATTACGTTTATTGGTTTCATACTTTTTATATGCTCACTGACGATTATCATTCTTAAATTCTTTTTAAATACAATGAATCATACAACAAATACCATAGCTACTTATATTAAAAAACTAATTAACCCAATGATTTTGAAATTTGAAGATTTAATTCGATTCATCTTCGGCACTGGGCTTAGTTATCAAAATACTGATTCAGTTCCTGTTAATCAAATTACAAATGATCAGTACACAACTATTTCTCAAGGTATTACATATTCAAATGACAATTCTATCAATCAAATTCTCATATATGCTTTTATAAGCATTGTCATTATTATGCTTATTATTATTTTGGTTAAAACCATTCAAATGTTATCAAATAATGCTATACAAAAGTTTTACATAGGATTTAAGAACTGGATATCAACCAAATTAGTTAGAATTAATACACTGAGAAAATCATTGTATTTACTAATTTCTAGCAAATTACAATTATTCAATCAGCAAACGTATGAATATCATTCATTTAAAAAAATCGTTTTTTTGGGTGCTTTATTTAATATCGATTATTCACCATTTGAAACACCAAGAGAATACGGCAATAGACTTTCGCAGCACCTAAACGACTATTCTACAGATATAAATCAAATAATATCAGCTTATTATTTACGTCAGTACAGTACAAAAAATCACGCCATACAATATGAACTAGGGAAAAAATCTATGAAAAATCTTTTTTCATTCAAATTATTTTTTTATATACTATTTGGCTCAAAGCAAGAAAAGGTATAGAATACACTTATAATAGTTCTTAGAAACTTGCAAAAGCCTTATTTTTCAAGTATATTATATGAGGATTAATTGAAAGGAAAAGGTATTTAAACTTGAATATTACATACAAATATTTACATGATAACTTTAATATAGATACATACATATTAGATTTAATAGAAAAAGCTGAGAAAGAGGTATCGCCTCAATTTTTGTCTTTAGATGATATAATGACCTACAACCAATATAAGGTTTTACAAGCATTTCAAGATTCAAAAGTTAGTGATAGACATTTTAGTTGGAATACAGGTTATGGATACGATGATGAGGGACGAGATAAAATAGAAGAAGTCTATTCAAAAGTTTTTCATACGGAAGATGCTATTGTCCGACCAATAATAGTAAATGGTACTCATGCGTTAACACTGACACTTAGGGGTATACTAAGACCAAATGATGAAGTGATTTATGCGACTGGTAAGCCTTATGATACATTAGAAGAAGTAATTGGAATCAGAGGTTCTGGCAATGGCTCTTTAAAAGAATTTGGTATAAAATATCATCAAGTAGAACTTACATCTGATCATAAAATTGATTTAGATCAACTAAAAACTACTATTAATTCTAATACAAAAATGGTTTGTATCCAAAGAGCTACTGGGTATAGTTGGCGAAAAGCCATCACAATAGATGAAATAGAAACTTGTGCAAATTTTGTTAAAAGCATAAATCCTGATATAATAATAATGGTAGACAATTGTTATGGGGAATTTTTAGATTACAGAGAACCTACAGACGTCGGTGCCGATATTATGGCTGGCTCACTAATCAAGAACCCAGGTGGTGGGTTAGCACTAACAGGAGGGTACATTGTAGGTAAAAAAGACTTAGTTACACAGATTTCCTATCAGATGACATCTCAAGGCATAGGAAAGGAATGCGGACTAACATTTGGTCAAACTAGAAGCTATTTTCATGGTCTATTCATAGCACCAAAAACTGTTAATGGTGCCCTAAAAGGTTCAATACTATGTGCAAGAGCATATGAAAAACTAGATTATGATATTTGCCCTAAAGTAAATGATACAAGAAGCGATATTATTCAATCAATTAAATTAAATTCGGCTGAGGCGGTTATTGCATTTTGCCAAGGGATACAAGAAGCTGCGCCGATTGATTCTCATGTTACACCAGTGCCTTGGGACATGCCAGGTTATGAAAATGAAGTTATTATGGCAGCAGGAGCCTTTGTACAGGGATCATCTATTGAGCTTAGTGCTGACGCCCCTATAAGAGAGCCCTATATAGTATACTTTCAAGGCGGGCTAACATACGAACACTCAAAATTTGGTGTGATAAAATCTTTACAAAAGTTATTAAATGAAGGATTGCTCAATATAAGAGAGTAGGGATTAGAATGTTCTTACAGATGAAAAGAAAAAACTATCGAATAATAATTGATTATATTTTTATTTTTGTCCTCATAATTGTTTGTTTTTGTATAATGATAATACTATCATCTTTGTTTCAGCATTTTATTATGTTATCAGAATCAATTATCAATTATATTCTTTTATCTTGCTTTATATTTGTAATTTTCATGAGTTTAAAGAGATATTTTTATATATTTCCTAGAAGATATGTCTTAGGTACAAATTATTTAGAAATCGAATATTTATTTAAACATAAAAAAATATATTATAAATCCATATTATCAATCGATGTAGAAAAGTATAAGAAAAACCAAATAGTCTTCATTAGAATGGCCTATAAAGAAAGAGTTATATATTTAAACCAATATACGAACATAGATGCTTTTTATAGCCATAGAGAAATAAATACATTACTACATCAAAATCAAATAGAAAAATAAAAGCCTATCAACATAAATACACGTTGATAGGCTTATTTGTTAATCTTCTTCATAATAGATGCAAAATTTACACATTATTTGAGTTTCCTCATTATTAATATTTTCTGCATCAGGGTAGAAGCAGTCATACCTTGCATCTGGTACCATTTCTTTGTATTTACATGCCATGTTTTTCTCTCCTTGTCTATTTATATGTCATATTATACCATTATTTTATAGTAGATGGCTATAAAAACAGTTTTTATTGACATAATATTGTTATCGTAAACCACCATGGTTATACTGTATCATTTCTTTCGTTAGCATATTTCTAATTTTTTTTACAATTCTATCTATTTTTATATTATAATATAAAGTAGGGGAAACAAGTAATTTGAACTAAAAGGGGAGTCAACAATGAATGCTAATTTGCTTAATGTTTTATTTATTATTACTGCAATAATATTAATAAACATGGCCACATATGGACTTAAAAAACAAAAACTGCCAGGCGCATTTTCTTTTTCTTTATTGCTAATCTGCATGGCAATTCATTCATTTGGATATGCTTTTGAAGTATTATCAACTTCACATATAAGTATGTCTTTATGGTTAAAATTCAAATACGTTGGTATATCCTTTTATCCTATCTTAATTATATTGTTCTCCAGAGAATTTACTTCAGAAAAAAAATTCGCAAACCAATATGTAGTAAACATTGTTGGTATATTTAATTTTGTTACTTTTATCATTATGCTTTCTAATCCAATTCATAGCATATTTTTTATGAATGAAGAAGTAGTTATTTATAAAGGTTTAACATTATTAAAGTACGATATAGGCCCTTGGCAATATGTTCATATATTGCTGCTACTAGTAGCAGTTGTTTATAGCTTTGTAACATTTTGGATTAAAGCTCACCATTCAACAGGTGAATATAAAACAAGATTGCATATAATGATGATAGGTATATCCATGCCGCTTACTCTAACTTTCATATTTATTTTTAATGTTTTACCAAATTATTTTGATATGTTTCCATTTGTATATATGCTTATGAGCTTATTTATAGCCTATGGGTTATTTAAATATAATTTGTTATATCTAACTCCAGTTACACATGAAATGGTGTTTAATTCAATTAATGAATCTGTTATTGTTACTAATTATAGTGGTGATATCATATCATTTAATGCATCAAGTAAAAAATTGTTTAAATCATTGAATAACATGAGTTATGGTGACTCTATAAAAAATATACCTGAACTTTCATCTTATGATTTTTTAATAGAAAAAAACATACATTATTACGATTATTCAACCTATGAAATTAAAATATTTTATTTGGATAATACAAAAGGTAAAATATACGTAATAACAGATATTACAGAGCGGGAAGAAGCAAAAAAACAACTAGAGATCTTAGCTACTACTGATAAGCTCACCGGTTTATATAATCGCTGGTACTTTATGAATCAAGTTGAAAACAGTGATTTTAGAGGCGCTTTTGTTATCATTGACATTGACCACTTTAAAAGAGTAAACGACCAATATGGACACCACGCTGGAGATAAAGTCCTAAGTTTTTTTGGCAAAGAGCTAATGAATCATTTCACAGATAACATCGTATGTAGATATGGTGGGGAAGAGTTTGCAATATTTATGCAAAATCATACTGTAGAAAGTGCCTATGATAAAGTAAATACATTTAGAGCAAAAATGAGCAGTGAATATAATGATCTTAATTTTACATTCTCAGCAGGTATTAGTGCTTATGATCCAATAACCAGATCAAATGCAGTTATACTAGCAGATCAAAAATTATATGAAGCAAAACACAATGGTAGAAATCAGGTTAGATATTAATGGCTTGATTTTATGGCTTACATAAATAATAGGAACGTAATAATCAGAGCACATATGAAATGTGTTCTTTTTTTGCAACCAAAACGAACAAATGTTCTAAAAAGTATTGACAAAGAACATTTGTTCCTATATTATGTATTTATAGAGAACAACCGTTCTTTCGAGAGGAGATTTAAAATGAATACATATACTAATAAAAAACAATCAATCAATATAAAATCAATTATAGCTTTGGTTATTTCAATCATAATATTATTAGCTTTAGCAACAACTGCTTTAGGGTTAAATACAGCTCAAAGTTTACAAGAGGAACAATACTTAATAGTTAGTATAGAATCTGGTGATACTTTGTGGGATATAGCGCAATCAAATTCGCCTGATCATATGGATACACGTAAAGTTATCTATCAGATTAAGCAAGTTAATGATTTAGACAATGGCTATATTTATCCTGGGCAAACTATTAAGATTCCATTATACGAATAAATTCCATTTAATATATTTCTATAAAATAAATGCATGTCGTTAGTAGGTTAAAAGGCCCCGAAAACCTCATGCATTATTTATATAGAATGAAAACCGCCATATTGCAACATATCGATGTATTTACTACATGTTATCCTATGGCGATAGTCCTAAAAGTCTCTTAAAAGCTATTTTTGGACCTCGATGTTTGTATGTATTGAAATTTCAACGTTTATATGTTTTTTTAATTATTAATTGTAGATTTTACAATTAAACAGCTTAATATTTAAGAAAAAGACCATTAATAGTAAAAAAGGCAGTGCAGAAATATATGAAACAAGTTTTATCATTAATTATCATCATAAAGTAGATTGATGTTATAAGTTAATAAAAATTGTTTCATATAAAAACAAATCTTATAAATGAAATAGAAATATAATATATATCAATTTAACTAATAGAACACAACTTATGGGTGTAGAAAACATAAAGGTGCTCCATAGATATGATAAATATATAGTCATAGTTTTAGTATTGCAAGGCAATATACTTTACCAAGATAATATGATTAAACAACTCTAAAACCTTTAAAACGCAATCGAGGGAGGTTTTATCCTTTTTAGCATTATTAACTATTCCCATAATATACATTTAAGGAATACTTGTGTTTCGTAAATATGATATCTTGCATCTTCCCTTATGTTCCTGTATGCTAGTTTTTGGGGGTGACATCAATGACAAAACTAAAAATATACTTTTCATTTTTCCTAGTAGGATTAGGCTTTACCACTTTAATGGCACTTAGAGATATGTCTCGTTCATATTTATTAATTGAAGAATTTATTCCAGATGATTTCTTTGAACATTTTCAAAGTCTTTTTTATAACATTGGCTACTTTTTTGTTTTATTATTTGGGATATTAATAATAATAGAGTCAACTAAACAACTTATTAAGAAATAAAAATAACACCAAGCAATTATTACATTAGTAATATTACTTGGTGTTTTACTTTTTTTGCGCTTCTACCCTCTTTTACTATTTACATAACCATTTCATAAGATTATCCCAAAACACTTTGTAATAATCCCATTCACAAAATTCTGGTGGTGCCCAATGAGGTGCACAATCAGAAGTAAAAGCAGCAGTTTTACCTTTTCCATATTCTCTAACAGCAACAAAAGGATCATTATTTATTGTTGCTATTACTTTTCCTTCTTTTTTCACTTTTGTTTTGTTATAACCTAAAAAATGTGGCCATTCATAAGGTATCCCAGAAAAAATCTCGTGATCTTTTTCAACTTTTGGATATACCCCTTCACATACTTCTACTCTGTCATCATAAGGTAACAGTTGAACTGGTAGTATATCATCAATGACAGTATCAAAGTATTTTGCTTTAGCATCAATCCCTGTAAATGTTAGGTAGCCACCAATCATGCAAAAGCTACCACCTTGTTCAACATAATCTTTGATTAATGTTAGTCTGTTTGGCATTTTTTGACTTTTAGTAAAAGTATCATTAGGCAGTAACAATGTATTTGCCCCTATATCCGATAAAATCACTACATCATATTTTTTTATTTCCTCCATAGTATAAGGGAAATTTTCAGTAGCCAAATGATTAGGTATAAATTCTACTTCATAACCTGATGAAACAAAAGCCTCACGTAACCATTTGATACCTTCTTCATATACCGACGTAGTAAAAGTATCAAAACCTTTTACATGTGTGGTATGACTCATCCATGATTCTCCTGCTATTAAAATCTTTTTCATATTTAAAACCTCATTTCAAAATTATTCTACTATTATTGGTATTATTTCTTGTTTAATAACATCAACTAAACCTTTGTCTGTTAATCTAACATGTGGTATTACTGGTAAAGAAAATGCCGCTACTTGAATAATAGGAGAAACAGAATCGATTCCAAGACTCCTAATACCTTCCTTTAGCTTGTTAGTACTTTTCGCCATTACTTCTATAGGGTCCGAAGACATTAACCCTGCTATTGGTAGTTCAACCAACGCAATGATTTCGCCATTCTTTACACAAACAATCCCGCCACCACAGCTAATTAAAATATTTGCAGCAACCTTCATATCATCAGTGTTTTTACCAATAACAACTAAATTATGGCAATCATGGGATACAGTACTTGCTATAGCCCCTTCTTTGATTTTGAAATTCTTAACAAATGCTGTTTGATGATTATTTGTTCTCCCATGCCTTTCAAAAACACTAAGTGTACTTAAGTCATCTCTTTGAGAAATGTTTGCATAACCATTATTAACTGGTATGCGTTCTTCCTCACAAGTAGTTACAATATGCATATCTGGATTATATGTAATAACATTTGTAACAATTGAATCTTTATTTGATGCAATTTTAAAACACGTATCACTTTCTATTTTACTTAGCTTTACAGTATTTAATGATTCTACTTTAAGTTCTTTTCCTACTGATTCATTAATCATTTTACCATTCGAGGCCACATGTTCTCCACTAATGAAAACATCTTTTACTTGAAATTCTTCAAGGTTTGAGACTAATACTACATCCGCTTTCTTCCCAGCTGCTAAAGCACCTCTATCATCCATTTTAATCAATTTGGAAGCATTTAATGTAGCCATTTTGATAAGCTCCACTGGATCTCCTCCAAGGCTTATCCCCGTTCTAATAACGTGATCAATGTGTCCTTCAAGCATTAAATCATCTGGCTCTTTATCGTCTGTACACAAAGTTGTGTTCTCTGGATAATTTAATTCTTTAATGACAGGCATTAACACTGGCATATCATGAACAATAGAGCTTTCTCTGCATTCTAAAGTCATACCAGCTCGCAGTTTATATCTTGCTTCATCAGCAAAACTTGCTTCATGATCAGAGTTTGGTCCTGCAGCTTGATAAGCTGACAGTTCTCTTCCGGTTAACCCCGGTGCATGTCCTTGAATAAATCCATTATATTTTTTTGAGACATCTAAAATATCATTCATTCTTTGTGCATTATTTATAACACCTTGAAAATCCATTACTTCACCAAGACCAATAACACGTTCATACTCAAACATTTTTGATATGTCTTCAGCATAAAACTCAGCACCTGCTGTTTCAATATTTTCTACTGACGGGACACAAGATGGTAATAATGTAAAAACACTTAGGGGAATGCTTTCACTAGCTTCTACCATATATTTTACGCCTTCAACACCTAAAACATTAGCTATTTCATGTGGGTCGCACGCTAAAGTTGTAGTTCCACGTGGTATTATTGCATTAGAAAGATTTGTCGGTGTCATCATGGTACTTTCAATATGTATATGGGTATCAATCAAACCAGGAATAGCATACATCCCTTTTCCATCAAAATAGGCTATACCTTCTAATGAATCATCATCAGGTTGGTTGACATGTCCTATAAGCCCATTAACGATGCCAATTTCGCTTTCATAAACCTCTTTTGTATATACATTAACTATAGATACATTTTTAATAACTAAATCAAACTTTTCTTTTCCCAAAATCACATTTTGAATATGCATAATCTACCTCTTTCTACTCTCTAATTAGCTTAACACTGTCTCTAACTATTAGTTTTGGGTCAAAACAAGCTTTCTTGTCATAACTATCATGTCCCTTTATAACTTGATGCAACATTTTTACTGCTGCCTCACCCATAAGAGCTGCCGGCTGTTCTATTGTGGTCAACTGTGGGTTAATAATAGATGACAAATACAAGTTGTCAATTCCAATAATAGAAATATCTTCTGGCACACTTAGATTTGCCTCATAAATCGCTTTGTAAGCGCCAATGGCCATGTAGTCATTAAAAACAAATACAGCCGTCGCATCTGTTTTTAATATTTCTTTCATGGCTTTGTATCCACCTTCCACCTTGTAATCACCTTCAAAAACCCGTTCTGTATTCGCTCTATAATTATGTGTTAGTAACGCTTTTTTATGTCCTAATAATCTTTCTTGCGTAGAATCATTTCCAAGCGGACCAATTAAACATGCAATATGTTCATGTCCTTGACTAATTAGATAGTCCGTTGCCATATAACCAGCTTTTCGATTGTCAAAAATTATAATATGCTCTTTCTCATATTGTTTCACACGATCTAAAATAACTACGGGAATATTATTAGCTTCTAGTTCTTTCACCTCACTATGTAAAGACAAGGATGCAGAAACTAAAATAAGACCATCGATATTTTTCTCTTTTAATAATCTTATATACTTTAACTCATTTTCTATCTCATCATCAGAATTACACAAAATAACATTGTAGCCTTTAGCATTAGCCTCCATTTCAATATGTCTTGCCATTTCTGCGAAATATGGATTAGTAATATCAGGAATAATAAGCCCAATGAGATGAGATTTCTTTGTTACCATGCTTCTAGCAAAGCCATTGGGTATATAATTAGTATCTTTAATAACTTTCATAACTCTAACAATTGTATCTTGACTAATATGATTAGCTTTATTATTTATGACCATAGAAACAGTTGTTGTAGATACATCTGCCATTTTAGCAATATCCTTAATAGTAACTTTTTTCATAGACTCTCCTCACTTAACCGTTTTAGTAAAACGTTTTACTTGTCTATTAACTATATAATATTCTTCTAATAATGTCAATAATACCAAAAAAGGGAAAGACTACCATTATATAAAATGATAGTCTTTATAAGGGGATATTAAATTAATGGATTGTGTTATTTCTTCCTATTCTATTGACAACGCGTCATCTTTTGAATGTCCAGAACGTTATAATATTACTTCCCTCTCTTCTCTTCTAATGCATAGTCATAAAAAAAGAGCTGCAAATAACATTGCTCCCCTGTCGAGATGTTATTTGTAGCTCCTCTGATAGAATATACTAGCAAGCTAGCATTAGAATAAGCGCTTACACTCATCACACAAACCCTGCATGACAATACTTATTTGATCTATTGCAATTTCTTGGTCTCTTTCAGTATGGCTGATCATACTAAAAGCCATTGTTTTCACTGTTTTATCGTCAATGTCTATAATTTTATTACAGTTTGTACAAGAAAAATGTCCATGAACTATTTTTTTACTAAAAATTTTCAGTTCATAATATCTGTCCGCACCAATAGTCACTTCTTGTATAAAATCAAATTTAATAAACAAATCAATAATACGATATACAGTAGCTATGCTTATTTCTTTTCTTTTTAATTGCTGATATATTTGCTCTGGCTTATAATGTCCCTTGTGCGACAAAAAAAACTTCATAATTTCTATACGTTGATTAGTTAATCTGTAACCTTCTATTTCTAATTTTTCTTTAATATGTACTAATCTCTCATCCATAATGACCTACTTTATATAAGGCATTAATTTTGATGCAAAATCATTAATAAAACTTTCATGGGTATCACCAAAGTTTTCTATTTCCCCTTGATCGCACTTCTCAACAAATTTGGGATATAATGGTAATCTCGAAATTACATCTAGATCCATTTCTTTAGCCACATCATCTAACTTACTTTCACCAAAAATATAATGTCTTGTCTGACAATCATCACATTTAAAGTAGCTCATATTTTCTATTAAACCATATACTTTTGTATCCATCATTTTCGCCATTTTTATTGATTTCTTTACAATCAATTTAACTAAATCTTGTGGTGAAGATACAATCAATAAACCGTCTACTGGTAACGACTGCATAATCGTCAAGCTCACATCACCAGTTCCTGGTGGCATATCAATAACTAAGTAGTCTAGCTCTCCCCATGCAACATCAGTATAAAACTGTTTTACAGCACCTGTTATTAATGGACTTCTCCAAACAACAGGGTCTTCTTCATTATCTATTAATAGGTTTAGTGACATTACTTTAATGCCTTTATTTGTTTCTATGGGATATATTGTCTCACCATCTGACATAGCTCTTTCATAATTAACACCAAATACCTTAGGAATACTTGGCCCTGTAATATCTGCATCTAAAATACCTACATTATAACCTTCTTTTTTTAATGCTAATGCTACTAGAGATGAAACAGATGATTTACCTACACCACCTTTTCCACTCATTACAGCTATGATATTTTTTATTTGAGTACCTTCTTTTGTTTTTTCTTTTAATATGTCCATTTCTTCTCTCCAATTGTTTAGTGTGCATATGCTAATTATATTATATGCCTTTTGTTACCTTTGTCAATGATTTGACAAAAGTTTTATGCAATCTATTGACAATTATTCTAAAAACATTTAATATAAGCACAAATAAAATATTTGTGGATGAAGATTGTTGGAGATATTCTTAAATGAATGACCGAAGAAGAAAAAAACAGACTATGCTAAAATCTGTTTTGAAGCTTTCAGGTGCAAATACAGTAATCTGACACACCTCTGGAGAGACTTCTTAAATGAAGCATCGACGATGAAACCTCATACGAGGGAAACTTTCAGATAAACGGACAGAGTACAAAAGCGCATATTTTTTTATATGCATTTTTGTACTCTCTTTTTATATTTATATATCTGAAAGGAATGATATTATGTTTGGTTTATATGTCTTTGATATGATTGGTACTATTGTATTTGCAATATCTGGCGCATTAGTTGGTATTAAAAAAGAGTTAGATCTATTTGGTGTTATTATACTTGCAATATGCACTGCTTCTTGGGGAGGCTTATCGAGAGATGTTATTATTGGTAACTTACCACCTACCCTTTTAAAAGAACCACAATATATCATTGTATGTATTACCACAGCATTAATTACTTTTATGATTTACCCCGCTTTACTAGATAAAGGTCTAGTAGGCAATAAAAATAGAAAGCTTACATTAATCGTCATATTTGACTCTATTGGCTTAGCTGCTTTCACTGTATTAGGCTCAAAAATAGCTATTGATCACGGTATGAACTCAGTATTTAGCGTTATTGCCATGGGTATGCTTACAGGTGTTGGTGGTGGTGTTATTAGAGATGTTTTTGTAAGAGATATACCTAAGATACTTGTAAAAGACATATATGCAAGCGCTTCAGCCATTGGTGGCCTAAGCTTCTACATTTCGAATATATATTTAAACAACAGCATTTTTAGCCTTTATATCGGCTTTTGTGTAACTATATTTGTACATTTAATGTCAGTATATTTTAATATACATTTGCCAAAAGCATATCGGCACAAGCAAGTTAGTTAACGTAATATTATTATTTAAAACCTATTAATCAGACCCAAAATTTTACATTTTTTTAACACATATATAGAAGAACGGTGCAGAATTCCCCAATTCTACACCGTTCTTCTTGTTTAAATGCATGTCTTTTAATCTCTATTATACCCCTTGTGATAGCTTTATTCAGATTGAGGATATACTAAGAAATCTTCATCAACTTCCCAAATGTTTTCAGAATCATTCCAAGTATAATCATTTGAATCAGGTTGCAAAATATCTCCATAACCTTCTGGTACACCTACTGCTTCATAATTTGCACCGACATAATCTGCAAAAGGAGAATATGTTAATGTAACCCTGCGATAAAAAACAATTTTAAAGCTATTATCTTTTGGAACATTAATAAATTCATAATATCCATTACTATCAGTATCTACCACATAGTCTTCATCAATATCCTCCAACGGAACAACACCAGAGCGATTACCAATAACAACTCTAATATTTTCTATTCCTGTGCCAGTCGCTTCTGAATCTACTACTCTACCTTTAACAATTGAATATACGTCATTATTGTTTAGTAAATATCCATCTAAACTAATGATACCATCAGAGAATATAGAACTTCCTGTCAGTTCTTTCACGTCATCTATAAAGCCAGTCTTACTAAAAATTATACGGTACTTCCAAATATTACTATCTTGAACACCATTTATAGTATAAAATCCCGTATCGTCTGCTTCTGTTTCATAAGTACTAATTAGATTTCCATCAAAGTATTGTTCAACTAATATTGAAGCATTACTTGGACTTCCAGTACTTGCTGTAATATCACCATAAACAGTAGCCATTTCGTAGCTTTCACTATATTGAATAACTTGCCCTGAAGCATTAACTTTAGCAACCCCAATATATTGGTTTCTACCATCTGTATCTATTATATCAACCTCAGACATTACTGCCCAAATAGTTGTATATGAAGTATTATAACCAACACCAACTACTAACGGTTGACTAGTTACTATATATTTATAGCTTTCTCCATCTCCTAAAGCAGACATACTAACAGCTATACTATTTGTTGCTCCAGAATAATCTCTTACACTTACTCCCCCTGCAATTTCAGGTGAAGCACTAGGCTCGGGTATCATTACCTGCCCCGTATAAGAAACTAAACCATTATGCGTAAAGGTTAATCTAGCACCTTGCATGCTAATACTCTCTAAAATTATATTATCAAATATTGCTTCACCACTAACTATACTAGCAGTAGTTGTGCCAAGTAAGTTCCACCAGCCTTTATTGTAAGTATCCTCTTCAATGTCTACATCAACATTTCCCGTTGATATTCCCGTACATACATTGTCATACTGATCAACAATTACAATCGCTGCTGTACTCATAGCTTGGCCGTTAGCTTCTGGTGGCGCAAATGCTGCATTATCTTTTGATCTGAGTTCGACAGCAGTACCTGCTACTATAGCTATATCAGAAGTCGTTAACTCATTATAATCAGTAGCTTTGACTCTTAGGACATACTCTCCTGCTGATGCAATCGGATTATTATCAGAGATATATATAATAATTCCTGCATTTGATACTTCCCAGTCATCTGTATGAATCATGGCTACTAGTTGCCCTTCTGTATCATCAGCATATACTCCAAATACTTTTGCTCCATAGTCATCAAAAGTTATTGCATCATAACTTATTACGATTTCTTCATCTGTAGTATAACTATCAAATACAATTAATTCAGGTTGTGGCTCATTACTAAATGTAATGCCAGTAATAGTAATTACTATATCATCAGAAGCAATATTCCCAGCTTCATCAACTACATTGGCTGCAGCAATTGTAATATATGCGTTTTCAACTAAGCTCATATCTCCTTGGTTTACAATAGTAAACTCACTTGCATAGCCATTAATTATGCTCTCTGGTGATACAACAGAGCTTCCCCATGTTCCATCACTTAATAATAAGTTAGAAATATCTATGCCTGCAACGGATACATATTCATCAAAGTAAATTGTTACATAGTCACTCGCATCAAATGTATTATTATTATTTGTGTCAGTATAACTAAAACCATCTTCATCAATTGATGGAGGCGTTAAATCATTCTGTGTTTCAGGTACTATCACTATTATCGCATCAGCAGTAACTGGTTGTCCATCAGTCGAACTGTTACTAATATGAACCATAATACCCGTATCACCTGCTAAACTACTTAAATAACTATTATTTAATGTTATTACTCCTGTATCATCAATAATTGAAAACGCAGTTTGTGTAGATAATGCAGTACCGTCTGCCCAAATGTTTGTATTCTCATACGTTGCACCTGCAACTGGACTATTACTATCATCTAATAGTTGTATTGTAAAATCTACGTTATCACCACTATTTTCAGTATAATTAATATTTTGTGGCGTTATAGATAACTGAGTTCCATAAGCTGGTTCCATGCCACCATCCATACCTGCTGGCACCATTTTAACAACTGGACTATCAGCTTCAGATGTTACATCAAATGACATCATTTCTAATGCATTTGTATCATTATCAAATAGGATTAAGTCCATTGATGTAGTAATCGGATTTGATGTATCACCTGATCTACTTATTCCAATAGTAAAACCATTATCGATGCCATTTGTACTTGTAAGGTCAACTGTAAAGTCATCAACAGGCCATCCACTATCGCTTGGGTACATGTAAAATGCTTCTAAACCATCAGGAACACTATCTTCACTATAAACTATATCTCCAATAGCCACACCACTTGAAAGACTACTTGCTATACTCGTAAAGAAGTCTTCGCTTACGTATTCTACTCCATTAAGTACTGTATGCTCAACAATACTAGAGAATGTAACATCATAGCTGTTGGACAATATAACATCTAATCTGTCTACATCTATAGCGCTTGTTGTAATGTCATTCATATAGATATATGGTATCATTGCCTCTGTATATTTTGATTCTCCCCAATCACTACTGATGAGATTTAACTTAACAAAATCATGACTTTGGAAAGCAAATCCTTGGGCAATTCCTCCAGTTGTGAAAACTCCAGACTGATTAAATATTGACCCATCTAATGTAATAACCCCTGTGTCACCAGAGAAATCTAAAAACTCACTATTCGCATCAAGAACATCTTGCAATGAAAATACTATGTCATTATTTTCATTATCTATAGCACTAATAGTTATTAATGAATTATCTAAATCAAAATTCATCAATTGAGACATTAATATTGGGCTATCATCATTCTTTTCAGGTTTTATTTCAAATATTAAACTCCCATGCATGATATCTAAAGAAATAAAATCTGGTTCAGAGACGTCATAACTCAATGATGCAACAGTAGTAGTATTAATAACACCATCATCAAATGTTATAATTCCACCGTTACTAGGAATTTGTAGTTCATTTCCATTCGGTGTCGTATCTTCACTAATAAGGGTAATTAATCCACCTAATTCATTTGAAGGAGGAATAGGATTAATCGTTACATTTAAGGTATTCAGTCCAGCATCAATATCAATGGCAGTTGGTGGTCCATTATAAATGAAAGCAAAAGTATCTCCCACTTCAAATGTTGATTTTGGGCTTCCTTCTAAATCATAAAAAGTAAATACTTCTTGTGGCATACTAGAACCCATACTAGTAACCCAAATCGATCCTGTGTACTCAAATATTTGAGTCATCATAACAATACCATACAGATCCGTTATTCCTGAATCTTCAAGAGGATTAATCTTTAACATATCTCCCTGAGATGGTGTACCACTAATCAAGATTTCTGCTTCAGCTGTTATTGCATCATATGTAACATATAAAATATCAATTGGTGTCATGCTTCCTATGTAAGAATAATTATCTGTCATCAATACAAGTGGTGCTATCATATCTTCGCTAAAAGATATATTTATAATATTGTTTAATTGATCTTGCCATACTTCATCAACTAGCGCTGTAAATTCAATATTCAATTCATTATTATCACCATAGCAATTTGCCATTTGGTAAGTTAATGTACCAGTTGTTCCATCCATAAAGAATACTACAAACATCGAATCTTGATCAGAGCTTGTTCCCCAGAATATTAATTCATTTGTTTCATCATCATATTCGACCATTAATGATTGTACTGCATCAAATCCCATTATAGGTAAAACACCTACATACATATAATCATCTTCAATTGAAGCTACCGATACCATCATCCCCATCATAGTTGCAAAATCGGCATCAACAGATGGTAATAAGTCGACTGTTCCTATTGTACTTAAACTCAAACCATTATAATAACTGTCTTCATAGTCTAAAATCAGACTTGCCTCAGTTGTCATGCTTCCCTTGCTAACAATTTCCATATATGGAATTAAAGCTTCACCAGTAATATTCCATGAGTCATCTGTAGCTATTACATCTATTTCAATAGTATCATGACCAAATGGTACAAAACCTGCAAGTATACTATCGAGTCCACCATCACCATAGAATCCTACATCTCCTAAAAATTCTATACGATCTGCCATAACACCCATGTAACCAGCGATAGCCCCAAAAGTAATCTCAATGTCATCTTCGATACCATCTGCATCATATATTGTTATCATTGATCTTTCTTCATCTGTCATAGCCGCTATGCTTGTATATGGAATCACTTCATCTAATCCGTTTCTAATTTCCATATCGATAATAACACTACCAAATCCAGCATTAACATTTAACCCTGTTGGTACTGTTTGAGATACTTCGTTAGCAGTGAAGTCAATTGCTATACTTCCAAGTGAAGTATTATCAACATTTGGTAATTCTTCATCGATTAATGCATCTTGTTCAATACTAATTATTATATTGTTTACATCATTATTATCATGCGCTACAGCAGTTCCACTTAATGTAAAAGCTGCCGTTGTAGAGTCAATCATTGTCATAACTAACTCTAAACCAGTTGGTATATTTTCAGAGGAATAATAACTACCATCTGGACTTTGACCAAACTCACCATTTACGATAGAAACGATTACTGACCCAGTTACACTTCCATCATTTGCAACATTTTCCATGAAGTTAAAGTTAGTCCATGCTATAGATGTCCCCTCAACTTCAAACCCTACTGATGTCGGTGCCATCATATTTCCTGCTTCATCTTTGAAGCCAGCAACAGAGACTTCATATGCTAATCCTGTTTGAAGACCAAATCCCTCACCATCAATATCATTTGGTTGTATAACAATCATACTACCATCTTGAAGAGATGAGTACGTCGCTATAAAGGCAACGTCAATATTATTTTCTTCAACAGCTACAAATTCTATAAATATATCATTTGAATTATCATCAAAACTTGTATTATTAGCTATTATGCCACCACTTGATAGGCTTAAAGCTTCATCAAATGTTAATACAATCTGTGTTTCTTGTGGAATATTAACTGCACCATCAGTAATATTTGACGATACAATGGGTTTAACAGTATCTTTTTTGACAGAGAATTCTATAGCAGATGTTGTTATATTATAACCGTTATTAATGTACGCACCATCTATTCTTATATCATTTGAACCTTCATTTAAACTAACTGCTTCAATTGTAATTGTTTTTGGTTCAGTGCTTCCTATATATACAGAAGTAGAATCCAATTGGTCGTTGATATATATACGTGAAGCATACAATAAAGAAGCACTATTATCATGGTCATCACCATTGTCTATCATTATAGATAATGTGAAATCATCATTAAAAGCTTCTCCATCTAAGGATGGTCCACTATTTATTACTGCATCTCTTAATACAGTTACATCAATTGAATTTCTGATCTCTTTATCTGGTTCTCCATCAACTGGAATTTTTACTAGTACGTTAATTGTGTTTACACCTGGTTCATGTACTGTTCTTTCATAAACACCATAAAGACCATCTGAATCAAATGTCATTGTTCCACTATACCAAGACGCGTCTTCTTTATTGCTATCAATTAATACCTGATAGTCTCCTGCTAATGGATCTCCATAGGCATCAACTAGTCCACTTATTGTAATGGATATTGCATCACCTGGATATACTGACCCAGAATCTTTTAGTATTAAACTTACAGCAGATAAGTCATCTACAACATTTACAGTCCTTGTTACTGTTTCTGCCTGATTACCACTCGAATCTGCAGCATCATACTCTATAATAAAAGCACCTGTAGTTGAAGTATCAATTGTAAATGGTGACCCTGACACAGTCCAGTCTCCATCATAATTATCTTCAACATAAGCCAGATAGTCTTCGTATACATCATCTACAAGTACTGTGACTACTGGCGGTCCATTTAACTCAATCTGTGGTGCTTCATTGTCTTCTACTATAATAGTTCTTATAGCAGATGCAGAGTTACCTGACATATCAATAGCCGTATATGTAATAACATACGTGCCAACATTTGAATCACTACCTGTAAAAATCCCATAATTAGGCATTGACCCATCATCATCTAACATATAATTATCAGATGATACTACACCATGTTCAGTATAACCATCACCTTCTGGTGTATATTCAATAGTCATAGTTGCAGGACCAGAGATCGAAATCGTAGGTGCTTGCGTATCTACTATGTTTACTACTCTTATTTCTTCTGCTTGGTTACCTACGTTATCAGATACGGTATAAATAACTTGAAGGTTATCAACCACATCATCAGTGATTACACTAGATGAATCTATATTAATATCCAAAGTGTAATCAGTTGGTACACCATCTCTAAAATCTGTAGCAGTTGCGCCAAATTCTTCATAAGTACCCAATACTTCTATATCGTATGGGTTTATTCCACTTAGTGTAATAATTGGAGCAATACTATCGATTATTATAGTAAGTTCGATTGCTGTTGTTGTATTTATTACCCCTGACGAATTAGGTACTGTTGTACCATATACTTTTACAGTGTTTTCACCTTCATTAAATAATTCTTTATTAATACCTATAAAAGTTTCCTCTTCAGAATCAACATTATCTAATTGTAACGATTGAATATTATCATTAATGATGACTACTAAATCATATGGTAATGAACTACCATCATGTCCCATATCATCATCTATAATTACAAACAAATCAATTCCATCATTGATTTCAATACCATCTAAAGATTCTGGGCCATATTCTATTAGCTCATCTCTTGCTATTACAACATTGAATTCTTTTTGTATTGAAACACTAGGTCCAGAAGTAATCTGCAATGATATAGTATGTGTTCCTACATTGTAGAAAGAATCCTCTATAGTACTAATCATGTCTCCATTTGAATCAAATTCAAAGCTTTGACTGATAATCGGTCCTTCTAAATCACTAATCATAGCTACATTATAATTACCTACTAATGTAACACCATATTCATCTTGCAAACCTTCTAATACTATTTCAAAATCGTCACTAGAATATATAATTCCGGTTGCTGATACTGACACATCTACGTCTGACATATCAGTTGTAACTATGACTGACCTTGTAACTGTTTCAGCTACATTGCCATTAGAGTCTGTAACGTCATAACTAATTATATGCTCGCCTTCTACTGCTGTATTAATACTAATTGGCGAACCAGTTATAACAGTAATATCATCATAGTCCTCTTCAACCGTAGCTTCAAGGTCCACATATGTGTCTCCTACTAAAATCATCTGAACTGCTGGACCGCTCAGTGTAATAACCGGTGCAATGGTATCAACCACTTCAACAGTCATAACTGCTGAAACCGATAAGCCATACGTTCCATCTCCACCATCGGGCTCAGTTACTGTATAAACGACCTGATATGTACCCACTTGATTTACATTAACATTCGAGTCCATCTCATAAATCAAAGCTTCTACATCAAAGTAATTATCACTGTATTCTTGCATAGGTATCTTATAACTTACTTCTGTATCTGATGTAGCTTGAACTGTCGTATAAGTCGCTGCAAATGTTAAAACTGGTGCTACAGTATCTTGAACAACAACTGTACGTGTTGTAGTTGAACTATTTCCACTTGAATCTACAGCACCATAAGTAACTGAATAATTACCTACCGTATCAATTGCAACATTCGAAGCAATTACTTCAACATTGACCGTCGTATCATAATTATCTGTTGCTGTTGCACCTAATTCAACATAGTCATCACCAAATTCAATAACTTGAGGATTTGGTGAAATTACTGTAATTTGTGGTGCTAGTTCATCAACCACTCTTACAAATCGTGTTTTAATGGTTTCGTTACCAGCTTCATCACTTACTGAATATCTTACTAAATAGCCTGAACTATTTAATGTTGTTATATCTACATTCGAGACATCTATTTCAATACTATTTGACAAGTTTCCACTTATAGCATCTGTTGCCATAGCGCCTAATTCAATATAGTCATTCCCATACTGAATCGTTTGAGGATTAATTCCAACTAAAGACAAGTTTGGATCCGTATCATCAACTGTTAAAGTATATGTCCCTCTATTGATATAATCAGTATTTGTATCAATTAAATACAGATAATAAGTATCTTCACTATCAGGTACATCAATTAGTGTTGTTCCTGATGTATAAGTTATCTCACTTCCATGAGTTGATAAGTTTGCATTAGATGACCAAAATACTTCATGTCCATCTGGAACTGGTTTTATATTTACTTCACTTGTTGATTTGACTATAGCATTTTCATTGAATAGATAGTCAATTTCCGAAGAATCAGGAACTAATCCAATGATTTCAAATTCAATTAATACATCTACATCGATATCAGCCTCATCTTTTGTAAATGTAAGTACATTTGAATTTTGAGCGATTTCCCATAAGTCAAAAGTATCCGAACTTCCTCTAAATCCATTATATTCGCTATATATTCGATTCGCAACATGGCTCCCAGTATCTCCTATGTTAACTTCAAATTCGTTAGATTGTGAATCAACATCATCGGTAAATGTAAATTGCAACTTAGCTTTTTTATCAACTGTCCCATCTAAAGTTAGTTCCACTATTTGAGGTACTGGTGCTACAGCAAATACCGCATCTGCTCTTTCGCCATCTTCTGCAAGAATACCGGTTCCACCATCACTGTAATCAATACTCACTGTTGCAGTTTCACTTGATATGTCTTGTTTTAAAAACCCTAAATTCACACCATATGTATCATCGTCTCCAGGGTGCTCATCATCACTATAACTTCTAGCTATCCAATATCTAGTTCTTCCATCTACATAAAATTCCGAATCAATAGACTGCGCTAATCCTAAAGAGCACTGAGATACTGTGACATTTTCATAATCCGTAATCTCATATTCTCCATATGCAACAATTGATACATTTGGATTATCAGCAGATACTGCTGTAAAAGTTATTCCAATTGTACCATTTGCAATTGCCGTCCCTGTCAACTTTAAACTTTCAAGTTGTTTCACAAGTTCAACTTCTTTAACACCATTTTGAGTCGTTTCATAATTCAGTTCAATCCCTACATATGAACCTAATATATAATTATAAGTAGAAACAATGCTCTTATTATATCCACTTTTAATCGCCATTGTTTTTATTATTGTGTCTGCCTCTATAATAATAGGTTGAACATATTCATCACTAGTAGTGGTTGGTGTTGTACCATCCAAAGTATAGTAAATCTTTGCTTCTGATGTTACTGTACTTAGTTCAACTACCGTTCCTGCTTCAACATTTCCTGCATTTGGTGTAGCTGTTACTTTTGCTACCGTTGGCGTTGCAGTCCCACCACCACCAGTATTTCTTCTGCTTCTAAATGTAGTCGTTTTTCTTTGACCCGCTACATTAACACCTTCAACACCATCGCCGAGTTCAACATCTTCAACTTCTTGTTCAAAAGTAACGCCGTCAGCATTAACTTCTGCTTTTTTAACTTCACCTTCACCTTTTACTTCAGTTTTGGTGTTTAATGTCATCTTCCCAACAGAAGACCCACCAGCCAAATCAATTTTACTTCCTTCAGCTTCTTCTGTTGTTTTAACAGTATCAATAATTGTTCCTTCACCTATTGACACTTCTGATTTTGACGCTATTGTTAAGTCTTTTATATTTCCGTTTAATTCAACTTTAGCATCGGCTTTTGTCTGTACTTTTACTTCACCGATTTCACCCTCAGCATTTATCTTAGTTTCCGTTTTTATTTGAACTGATCCAATGGAAGCGTCTCCACCTACATTAATCTCTGATCCCTCAGCATTTTCTCCTACTTGAAGACTGCCAACTTCTGTATCTTCAGTTACATCAAGTTGAATAGGAGCCGAAAGTTTAATATCAGAAAAATCTCCATCAAGCTCAAGCGTATCTCCCGGTTTTAAAGTAATTACTTCAACACCTTCAAAACCTTCGCCATCAAGTCCATCTTCTTCCATTTTTACACTTGATCCTATTTTTGTATTACCAACAGTTGTAGAACCTTTGGCAACAATTCTTATTTTACCGTTCTTCTTATATACTATTACCTCTCCTAGTGTCGTATTGTTAAAAACAATAGAGTTTTCTCCACCACCATTAACAAATGTAGCACCTTCTACTGTAACAGAGTCCAAAGTAACATCTCCATCACCGATACCAGCAGATAATATTAAATCCCCTTTAATTAACAAATTACTTAAAATTACATCTCTAGATGTAATAGTTAAGTTCCCTTCAATCACTTGCTGTTCATCTTTATCGCCGTATGTGCCTGCTTGGTCATATCTTGTACCAACTATATTATTGATAACAGTAACTGCTTCAGCACGTGTAATACTTTTTTCTGGTGCAAAAGTACCATCTGGATACCCGCTCATAAAACCCTTGCTAGCAACAGCACCAATATATGGCGTACTCCACTCTACAAACGAGCTAGCGTCAGCAAAATCAGATACCTTTGTTTCATCTTCATTAAGCTTTAGTATTTTACTTAATATTGCCGCCGCTTCTTGTCTAGAAATACTGTTATCTGGCTTAAATGTATCATCTAAGTATCCTGAGACATATCCAGCTAACTTCGCTTTTAAAACCTCATTTTTATACCAAGCATCATCTGTAACGTCAACAAATCCATCCTCAGCCATTTCAGTATAGCCAAATGTCTTATTGATAATTGTTACAAACTCTGCTCTTGATATACGATTATCCGGTTTAAAAGATCCATCTTCATATCCATTCATAATGCCATCTTTTACAAACTTACTTATTTGCGGATGTGCCCAATGTAGTGAATAATCCCCATCACTTACATTATTACCATAAACAAAAGTAAAGTTTGATAAAATCATAGCAAGTATTAATATGAAAACAACCGGACGCATTTTATAACTTACGTTCATATAATATACCTCCCCATTTTATACTCCATTAATAATTTAAAAATAAATAACGCTACGAGCCTCCCGTCTCAAAATAATCATGCATAATTTTGCATAGTTCTATGCATTTATTATATAACCTTTCATGTCATGCCGTGGGGTGATATTAGGGGTGATTTTTTTAATCTAATTATAAAATCATTGAAATATAGTCATAAACAATTTTTGTCAATTTTTGTCTACTAAACAAAAGAACACGTCGCATTTCGCAACATGTTCACATAATATAATTATATTACACCATTATTGTTTTGATAAATTAAGTTGTTAATTAAAAAAAGATACTATATTTATTATAGTATCTTTTTTATTTAAAACTTTTTATTTAAATTCAATGCAAATCTATTCATAAAATCGATATGAATATCTGCCCAATGCTCCACTCTTCCCTGATCAATTAATTCAGAAAACCTAGGGTCTAATGGCAACCTTGTAATAAAATCTACTTCAAAATATTCCTCAATTGTTTCTCTTTTACTTTTACCATATATATAACTAGACTTTCCACAATCATAGCAATCAAAGTAACTCATGTTTTCTATAATACCAAAGATTTCTAACCCTAAAGTCTTAACTCTTTCAATAGTATCTTTTACTACTTTTTTAACTAACTTTTGTGGCATAGAAACAACAACACAACCATCGATCGGCAAATTTTTAATTATTTGTAATGCTGCTCCATTTCGACCTGGTGGTAAATCAATAATGAGATAATCAAGTTCTCCCCAATCAACATCATAAAAAAACATATCTATGACATCCATTAAAGATGTACAACTCAAAATATTGTCGGCTCCCAAATCTTCACTAAATGTTTCAAAAATACCAGAAGATATAATTTTGATACCAGTTTTGCTTTCTAATGGCTTAATAGGTAATGATTCTGTATCTTTAATCGTATCCTTTATACCAAAAATATATGGTATATTTGGCACTGTAATATCAGCATCTAAAACACCTACTTTATAGCCTTGTTTTTTTAATGCACATGCTACTAAACCAGTGACTGCGGTTTTTCCTACGCCGCCTTTTCCACTAATTATGGGAATCACTTTTTTTATCTTTTTTCCGTCTTTTTTTCTCTCTCTCATTTCATCTATTTCCTTTTTTTAGATATACTCTCTTAATTATACAGTGGATATTCATTATGTCAAATAAGATTTTGTGTTTCTGTATAAGTTTTTATGATAGGAAACATTGAAATATAAACATTAAATAGATGTATCTCGATTTAATGTGCCATGAATATTCTCATGTATATTCATTGGCTTATTTTTTCTTTTTTTAAGCGAAATATACTGTGAAACTACCCCTATTACTATAATACATAACCCTATAATAGCACTTATTAAAATAGGCTCATCTAAGAATATTTTAATATATATCAATGAAACAAAAGGTGTCAAATACAATAGACTAGATATCATTTGTGTTTTTACACGATCAAGGGCATTAAACCAAAATAAATAAGAAATCCCATTAACAAAAAATCCATTTATCAGTACCCATATAATAATATCTTTGCTTGGAAGCACAAATGAAGATGCAAAAAACACTGTAGGCACTATGAAAATCAGTGCAGCAACATAGTACATAAATACTGAAAAAATTCTATCATAAGTATTTTTTTTGCCCAGTACAGAAAACAGTGCAAAGGTAAATGCACCTATTAGTGCCAATGCGTCACCATATACACTCGTAAAAGTAAAACCTGTGATATCACCTTTTGTTGTTATAATAATAATACCTACAAAACTAGTAATAACACCTAGTATTTTTTTTGCTGTCACTTTTTCTTTCAGTATTACAAAAGATAGTATTAAAACTAACATTGGCCACGTATAGGCTAGTATAAAACCTTCTGATGCTGTTGTATGGTCAATAGCTGCATATAAAAATACATAATAGAAATAATTACCGAGCATGCCTAAGAAAAGCATGTTTAATAAACTCTTTGGTTTATATACTTTAATGAGCTTATATTTTTTCTGTTTTATAAAAAACACACCGATAATCAAAAGTGAAAATATTGTTGAATACAACAAAAACTGCAAATGATCCAACTCAACTAAGGTCTTCTTGGTTACAACCGGTACAAAAGCCCATAGTAATACACATAACATTAAATTTATATAACCGTAAACTGATTTATTCATATTTTGCCTCCATAAAAAAAAGATATATAACTTATGATTATTATATATCTTTGATTTAAACTTCACTTTGCATAATCCTAGGTATGAATTAGCTTCTTTTTTGATTTCATTCTATATTCATTTGGTGACAAGCCAACCAAATCTTTAAAAACACGAGAAAATGATGACGGATGTTGATAACCAACCATTAGTCCAATTTGAATCATGCTGTATCCAGTATCTACTATAAGTTCCTTCGCTTTTTTAATTCTTAATTGTTGTATATACTCTTTTGGTGCCATTCCCATTTGCTTTTTAAACCACTCTGTATAATAACTTGCATTGTAATGCTCTAAGGAAGCTAAAAATTCTATATGTATATCCTCAGTATAGTGGTCATGAATATACTGAATAGATTCAGGCTTTTCTTCATTAAGCAATATATTATAAAAATAGTAAAACAACTGATTCATATTTTCTTGTTTGCTACCATACATCATTTCACTCAATAATAAACTTCTAATATTATGCCATCTTTCATCAAATGGTACGACCATGCCACCTTTTATTTTTTCCATATGCTCTTGTGATACCATATAAGTCGGTATATCTAATACAAGCATTTCATTATCAACATTTCCTTGATAAAAATGATCACAATCAGGCGGTAAAAAAAACATATACTTCTCTTCAATTGATAATTCTTTGTACGAGGTCTCGATTAATACATTCCCTCTCATAGGCAACATTAATTGAGCATAGTCGTGGCTATGCTTGTTTTTTTCAGTTGTATAATGTCTTTTTTCACATATTATCTTATTGCTCATATGACACGCTCCTAAAACAACTCTTCCCAATAAGCTTGATATCTAAGTGCTTTGTATTTAGAGAACTCATAATAAGTTCCTATTGAGTTTTCCTCATTTTTTTGTAATGCATCTAAGTTATCTTTAACGAAATATATTTCATTATAAAAGAAGTCTTCCATCCCTTCAACATCACCAAGTAAAGCTAACGTCTCTACATAGTTCTTAAAATTCTCCACAGATCTATTTTTATCAAACATTTCTTTTGCGTTATTTTTTCTGTTTGTATGTGCATAATTTGTTAACTCTTTAGATGGCAAGTATACCCCTCTAGCGTTTTTAGCATTTACTACTGTAAATCCATCCCACCATTCTACATCATTACTTGATAACTCTGTCGTTATCAATTCTTTTTCACCATCTAAATCCATATCCAAATAGATATATTCTGATGCTTTTCCATAAAATATTTTTATGAATGAATTATTACGTTCTTCGAGAATCAATAATGATTCATTCGTTAACTGACTTATTTCTTTAAAATATATTTCTACTAATCCATTATCATTTTTATCATGAATGTGGGAGTCTACTAGAACACCATTAACTTCTAGGTCACTTTCATATATTTTTTTATCTACACCATCAATTGTCAAATAGATATTAAACGTACCAAAGTTAAATGCTTGCTTTTCCAATATTTCATGAGGCATATCGCGAATATCATCAACAGACAATAAATATCTAATAGATAAATCCAACTCATCTGTTCTTCTCTTACCAACTTCAATATATTCATTCGATGTAGCAATCTCGCTTAACTGCCATTTATCTTCATTATTATTTTTTATAACTTTAAATAAATAGTCAGATTCTATACCGCTTTGACTAATTTGATCTTTTACGTAGTAAACACGTTCGTTTTCTAAAAATCCTACCAAAACAAGTTCTAAATCTATACTGTTACTACTCTCCGTATTTGCAGTAAAAGATAAATCTTTATTTAAGACGTTTTGATTGCTTACTAATTTATTTTGTTCCTTTTCAAGCTCTGGAAAAACCAATCCTTTAACGTTAACCAGATTTTCAGCTTCAATATATGACATAATGATATCTATTGGAGCATCCGGATACGTAAAACCTTTTAATTCGTTCCCATAGGATAGTCTATAAGTTATATTTTCATCACCAAAAGGTATACTCTCAATAACGATATGACGTTGAACATCATTATAATATCTTTTGCTCACTTTCTCATAAATACCATCCTGATTTTCATCAAGTAAAAGCTGATCTATTTGGTCTACATCAGTTGGTAGATTAATAGATGCTATTTTTATTTTGTCATTATTATATTCATAAATAATATAGCCCAAATTTCTTGCTCTCACATGCTTAAATTGCAAAATTGCATATGATTGAAAATTAAAATCTAAAGCTTTTATTTCAGCATCAACAAATATTAATTCATCTAAATAATTGTTTTGTAAAAGACCAAGATTAATAAATGTACCATCTACATCATTTACTAAAAAATAATAATCAGTTTCATCAATACTTGCATACATAACACTTTCTATTAAATCATCTTCATTCATATCACCCGATGCCACAATGTTTGAAGTTAATTGACTATATGAACTTGCTTTAAGTTGTTTTTCAAAAGCTTCATTTAATTTGGCTAAGTTACTATCATCTTTATCGCATCCTGCTAAAAATAAAACTGTCATAGCAAAGATAATCGCTAATACTTTTTTCATATTGTTCTCCTAGATTATATTTATTCTTTAATTAATCGGTCATAATCATCAAACATTTTGTAGCTAGTAAATACTATAGCTAAAATACCACTGAAATACCTAGATACTAAAATGGCTATCATAATAGCTATTTGATATTTTATTGCCGTTAATGGAATTGTACCACTTAATATCTGTCCTGTCATCATTCCTGGCAAAGCAACTAATCCGATTGTTTCAATAGAAGCAATTATAGGATTAGCTGATTGAATAACTGCATTTTTAAAATAGGGTTTTACTGCTTCTTTTCTACTGGCGCTTAAACTTAAAGAGTAAAAATACTTGTTTTCATTTTCTCTTATATCCTTGTAAAAGGAGTTAACTGCAATAATATTACCACTTAAACTATTACCTAAAATCATACCTCCTATTGGTATTAAATACTGGGCATGAAAAACTTGGTCTATCTTTAATACAATAAAAGTAAAATAAATCAAAATAGCAAAAGTTGGTATTACAAATGCTGAAAAAATTGGCATTATTAATTTGAACCTAGGTAAATTACACGTCTTTATAGTAGACATACTAGCTACAAAAACCATAACAGCCACATATAATATATTGATTATTGTATAATTCAGTTCAAATACGTATTGTAGAAAAATACCAACAAGTGATAATTGGACAATCATTCTAACTGTTCCAACTGCAATGCGTTGATTTAATTGTAAACCAAGATATTTATTAATTGCAAATATAGGTATCAGCAATACTAGAATATATATAATTGATAAGTAGTTCATTTCTTGTATCATCTTACCACGTCTCCAATCGAAAACATTCTTGACTTCCCCATATAGGATCATGAGAGACAATAATCATCGGCTTTTTTATTTTAGCTAATAATAAAACTACCTTGTCTTTCATTTTGGGGTCTAATCCAGAAGTTATTTCATCAAGTAACCAAATATCTCTATCTAATAATATACATATTATCAACCCTACTCTTTGTCTTTCTCCACCAGATAAATCTTGTGTTTTTTTATCTAAAATATCTTGATCCAATTCAAAGTATGCAATCCATTCAAGAATTTTTTCTTTATTCATATTAATATTTTTATTTATTTTATAAGATAATACCTGATTGATAATATCTTGCACTGTTTCTTGTGTTAAATCGATGTCTTGGCTTACATATGCGAGCTTTGATCTTATTAAACTTATATTGTTACTATTGAGCTTATGATTATCAACATAAATATTACCTTTTGAGGGTATAGTAAATCCTAACAACATTTTTAGTAAAGACGACTTCCCTTTACCTGACGGTGCCGTTAATACTATTTTTTCTCCTGTCTTCATTGAGAAATTAAAATCATTAAAGACATTTTTCCCATTATAATCTAAAGATATATTTTCAAACTTAATCATGAGTATCACCTACTTCATGAAATAATTTTCTTGCTTGATTCTTAGCAGATATTAATGCCTGACGACCTAGTTCAGTTGAATTATAATATTTTATTATGCGTCCATTTACATTTTTTTCTTCTTTTTCTAATAAACCATCTTTATCCATTTTGCTCAGTAAAGGATACAACGTACCAGGACTTATTTTATAGCCGTGACTTTCTAACTCTTCCATCATCCATACGCCGTAAATAGGTTTTTCATTCGCATGGTGTAAAATATGAATTTGAATAAAACCTAAAAAAAGTTTTCTTTCTATACTTTTAAGTTTCTTCTGTGACTCTTCCATAAAAAAACCTCCTCATTATCATGTTTCGATATCATTATATGATATTGGTATTAAAAAAACAATAAGATTAATAAATAATACCTAATCTTATTGTTAAAATTATTTTCCATTTTTTATTATTTATATTTATTAATGTCTTCACGTAGAGCATCCATAAACCTTGCACTATCTCCACCAACCATATCAATATATAGCTGAATGACCGATTCTGCTTTTATTTTAAATGCCTCTCTATCAATATCTTCAATTGGTATAATGATTGTAGAACCTTCATCTAATATTTTTTCCTTTGCTTGGTTATCCTTTTCAACAATAATACTATTGATGTAGGCTGTAGCTTCTTCTACTGCTTCTCTAAGCAAGATTTTATTATCTACACTCATTTTATCGTAGAGCTTCTTATTAATCATTGTTGATGTCACATACATAGCATGCCTAGAGTCCATAATATAATTTTGAACCAGATGTAGCTCTATCTGTTCGATGTACCATAACGGGTTCTCTTGTCCATCAATATTACCAAGTTGTAGTTGTCTAAATACTTTATGAAAGCTCAATCCTTGTGGAATAGCCCCATAGGCTTCATAAGATTTAATAATCAGTGGCGATGGCATAGTACGGACTTTGACGTCAATAAAATCATCAGGTTCTGTAATTTTTTTATTGTTACTCCAATACATAAATCCTTCTGTCCAAAAATTTAGTGGTCGTACATCAAACGATTCATAGATTTCTACTAACTGTCTGTTTATCACTTTACTTTCATCTAAGATAATCTGATTAGTTGCTAAATCATCAGTAAAAAGAAAATGTAAATTAAAAAATTGTCCAAAAGGTATTATTTCACCTGTTGTCCCAGGTGATACAATTGCAAAATCTATATTCCCTTTTTGTAGCTCATATAAACTATTTTTATTGTTGCCAAACTGACCTACTGTCAGCACTTCTATCTCTATAATGCCCCTTGTTTTTTCATAAAGTGCTTTAGCAAATCGCTTACAGTATAAATCTTGCAAACTATTTAAGGGTTCTTCATGTACCATAATAAAATTGTTGTTAGTCTCAGCACCATATTCATCAATTAATTTCTCTTCAAATAAGCAACCCTGAAAGAGGCTAACAAAAACTATTATCATACAAATCACAGCTTTTCTCATGAAGTTACCTCCCATTCTATTCTGTTTCTGCCATTTTCCTTCGCACGGTACAACAAATCATCCACTCTTTTAATGTTATCCTTAACCAATTCATCATTACAATGTACTATACCTAAACTAGCCGTAATATGTAAGTCTACTTCACTGAATCGTAAACCAGCAATTTTCTTTCTGATTTTTTCTCCAAGGACTATAGCCGACTGCAAAGAAGTAACAGGTAAAATGATTAAAAATTCTTCTCCACCATATCTACCAAACTTATGGCTATCATCAATAGTCTGATCAATCGTTTCAGATATTTTGGCTAGAACTTCATCCCCTGTTAAATGACCATATGTATCATTTACCTGCTTAAATAGGTCAAGATCAAGCATAATCATTGAAACATTATTATCTATTTTTAATTTTTCTCCTAAAAAATCAATAATAGTTTTGTGATTATAAGCGCCTGTTAGACTATCTCTTACAGATAAGTCTTCTAATGAATTTGTTCTATTTTTTATTTGTCTATTCAGTTCATTTTGTGCTAGTAACAAACCTTCCTTTTGTGCTTTTTTATGAGAAGATTTGATTAATACATTTGCAATTAATCCAAAACAGATTGCAATAATAACGCTAATGATTATTAAAGTATTTGACAAAGCACTATTACTTTCATTGATTTCTGAATATGATTGAAGAAAAATAACATACCAACTTGCATACATAGCATCAGATAACAAAACAACAGGTTTTGCATTAAAATGGAGATGCTCTCCAAAGAGCATTGCGTGAAAATGGTTCCTTTCCTTTTGAACAAGTTTGGCAATAGTTGCAAAATCACCACCTTCTTCAAATGCATTAATACCTGTAAAATCTTTACTTCCCATAACATTTCCATCACGGTCAACAAAAGCAAGATCAGATGCATCAGAAATTTTTATATCACCTATAGTACTCTTATATATTTCAGTAGGCTTATATGTTGCACTAGCAATACCAATAAGCCTATCTTCGATCATAATAGGTACGCTTATCATGATGACATCATTGGCATTTGCCATTTCCATTTCAAGATGACTTATATAGTAATTATATCCATACCATATTTTTCTTACATAATCATCTTCAATGTTCCCAAACCCTACATGTCTTCCGTTGTTACTATCAAGTATTATTCCGCCACTTTCGATGGTCATCTTTCTACCATGACTAATAAGCTCAAAAGAATCTTCACTAAAAAGATTTATGTGAAAATCATTTATACTAATAAATTTTTCATTAGCATGAGACAAATATTCATAGGCATTATTTTGAAGGGTTATATCATTTGGGTTTAGCATTAAATCATGTATGAGTCCATTGTTTCCAATAATATGGCAAATAGTAACTTGGTCATCCACCCACTCTTCTATGGTGTTTGAAGCATGTTCTGTTACTATAAGTCCAAATTCATTGGCTTTAGCGTCAAATGCTTTTTTTTGCTGAGTCTGAATTAAAAACATAAAGAAAAATATCATGATAATAACAATAACCATAACAAAAACGACTATTAAATTTGTCCTTACATTATTTTTCATAATTATGCCTCCATTTCAATACTTTACGAGTCTTCCAAATAAACGCAGTTTCGACCTGCTTTCTTTGCATGGTACACTGCATCATCTACTGCCTTAATAAACTGATTAAGCGTATGGTTATTCCACCTGACAACACCTATACTGGCTGTTACCTTGACACGTTGATCATTAATCTCAATCTCTTCTATTGTGCTTCTTAATAATTCTGAAAATACCATTTCATCAATTGGTTCACTATGGTTAATCACTAAAAACTCTTCTCCACCATAACGACCAAAAGCCATGTGATGGTTCAGTTTAAGATTAACATCTGTAACAACTCTCATAATTACTTCATCCCCGACTTGATGCCCAAACTGATCATTTATCCTTTTAAAGAAATCTAAATCTATCATAAATGCAGATAAACATAGATCTTTGTTACTTATATGCTCTTCAACAAATTCAAACATATAGTTATGATTAAATATCTTTGTCATGCTGTCTAATTTCATTTTAGTATTTAACTCTTCTTCTCTTTCTTTAACTTTATCTTCCAGCATTTTATTTTGCACTTGGATTTCATCAGTTATTATTTTTTGTCTATTAAATGAAGTAGTAATTATAAAAATAAGTGAACTAAATGCCAAAAATGTTAATATCATTAATCCAAGTAATTGTTTCAATGGCATTAAAGAATCAAATATTTCATTATAGTCTTGCCCGTATACCACATGTAAACTAATATTATCAAAACTGTCATGTTCAATAACAGATGAATAGTATCTTTTCTTAGTACTTAAGAATGATGCATAATAATGAGTGTTTCCTTTTCTAATCAAAGGTGCTAACTCATCCATTGCTTTTTTAAAAAGATCTGGTCTAGCTTTAAATAGTGAATTAAGCGCTTCTTTATCTTTATGTGCGATTATTTTACCATTATAATCTAACAACGCTAAGAACCCAGATTCACCAAAGGTAGTGTTGGACAAATAACTTTTACCAAATTGGTCTATTAAAAGTGTTCCATTGATTATCCCAATCATTTTACCATCATTAATTATAGGCACACCTATTTCTATAACATTTTTTCCCCATATCATGCTATCAAATTGGGTACTAACTAATTCTTTTTCATTTTCTAAAAATCGCATTATATCTATTTTTTGAAAAATAGAATCTCCAATTACCCTTCCGTTAATCGAATCTAAGAAAACTGTATCTATAGGAAATAATGGATACTGATCACTTGAAATACTTAACGTCACCATATGGTAATACTTTGAATCAGTATGATGCTCTTCGATAATCCCTTTTGCTCTCATAACGTTCTCTGGCGTTGGATTTAAACACATATCAATTATATAATCGTTTTCCGAAAGACTATGTACTAACTCTATTTGATTATTGATCCATTCATCAAAGACTACAACAGATTGCTCAACAATGCCTTCAGCAAAATCATCATGTAATTTTTCGTATTTATTAAATTCACTTGTATAAATAAAAACACTTACTAAAGCTAGTATTAATACTGTAATACTATTAAAAACGATTACTATCTTGTGTTTTTGAATAAATTTGCTCAAGACATTTCCCCCTAACTGCCAATGTTTTTATTTTTAGAAAATTGGGTCAATTATATTTTATCATAGTTACTATCAAACGCATACAAAAATAGACAAAAAAAAACCATGTTTATAAAACATGGTTTTTGAGATTATCGAAAAAGTCGATAATCTTGGAGACTTTCGAAAAATTCAAAGTTCAAGGCGCAAAAGAAATCAGGTTTCGCAGTGTATTTGACATACATAAGAGTCCTGACTTCTTGAAGTAACGCAGAAATTTGGAGTTTTTCGATAGCCTGAACAACCATGTTTATAAAGCATGGTTGTTTACATATTTGATATATATATTCAAATGAGCTTCTATTACTGCGTAGTTACTCCACAATCTTTAATATTTGATTTTCATTTTTATAAATCATATCTCGATTATTATTAATCATGACTGACTCATCAGTATTATACTCTCCAGGCAATACAGCTCTAAGGTTATATTCTATCACACGTGGATATTTATCTTCTAATGCATTGTAATAAAATCCTACTGTATAGTTCTTTTCATCATAACTATGTCCATACCAATAATTTTCATCAATGCCATGATACTCTCTGTCTTGGAAAATATAACCTGCTGGTATAGGTACTACTATTTCGTATCTGCCAGTTATAGCATCTTTTTCAAAAGATGGATTGATTGTTATTTTTAATTCATCAGATTGCTTAGTTGTTTGTTGATTATAAGCTATATCAAAAGAGAAGTCTTCAGTAAGCTCAATATCATTGGCTTTACCTTGATATATTACATCCATCGTAATATATCCATCAATCTGCTCAAAAGTCATATGATCTATTTCATCTTGTGTCAATATCATAGAATACGATTCGCTATTTGTTAATGTCACTTCTTTAGAGGTTCCCTTATAGGCATATATAAAAGTAGTTACTACTGGTTTAATTGCTTCTTGTTCTAAGTGTTTAATACTAGACTCATACAAGCATATAAGTAAATCTAAGTTAACTAACTCTTTATCTGACTTTGCATCATCTATATAATTGATATAAAGCTCACTATCATTAAGATTTAGTTTAGATGATAATATCGCCATAAGTCCTGTATTTGTGACCTGAACATTTTTGTTACTATCTTTTACATATAAATAGCGACTGCTAGATTTAACATGATCTTTTTTTATATCATCGTATATTTTTTTAGCATTTGATAAATCACCAATAGCTGCTGCTGCATTTCCAACTATGATTTTTTCTTCAATGTTTAGCTCATCAATTATTTCAATCGATTGTTGTATTTCATCTAGTATAGGTTCTTTTAACTCAGCAAGACCCCATAATGCATAAGCAATATCTGTTGTATCATTATCTTTATTAATTATACCTTCTTCAAAATACGATATTAATGACGCTTCATCAAAATAATCCTTTGCAAACGCAGCCATTTGAGCTGATACTTTATATGAAGGTTCTGCATATGGAAGTATACTAATACCCTTTTGTGCTTGGAAATCGTTGAAATAGATTTTTGTCTCACTTGGCATATAATAATTAAATACCTCACCAAAATAAGTTGAGACAAATTCTCTTGCCATCTTTTGATCGACACGCTCTCCATAACTATTGTATAAAAGACTAGAAGCCATTGACTCATATTCTTTCATTAAACCATTGTAAAACTTGATGATATGCTGACCTTCAACACTTGCTAATTTTAAATCATTACTTAAAGTATATTGATCATTTCTATTAATTCTTAATATACCTGGTAAAACATCAAACTCTCTAACAAATGTATCCGACAAATCACCTTGTTTTGCAGTTACTGTAATTTTACAGTGTCCCTCAGATAATCTATTTAGTTTTATATTCGTTAAACTAAATGATTTTCCTTTACCTGAATACTCATAAGTTTTTTTGCTATCAAGATTTTCAACTACTACTTCGTATATTACGACTTCTTCAATGTCCACTTGGCTACCAAAAGTTCTCAATGCAATACTTGGCTGATCATCACTTGTAAAATAATCATTAAAGATAGTATCAACAAATAATGGTAATGTTGCATATACTTCTTGTGTTTGTGTTCCACCTTTGAGATCAATAGTAACTGCTTCTGTAATAACAAACCAAGAAGTAACATCGTCTGGCAAATCAAAAGAAACATTTACTTTACCAAATTCGTCAGCTTTTACAGTCTTAAAAAAAGCAACGTTTTTAAAGTTTTCTCTTACTAAAGAACCATCCCCAGCCATATCTCCGCCTTTTTCAGCGCCAAATCCATTCATTCTTGCTTCAGCTGATGGGACTTGTTCATCCAATATGTGTGTATCATGCTGCCATCTATAAAGTTGCGACATAATATTAGGATTATTTCCAGCTACATCGTACATCTTTTTATCCATAATTAATACATTAACATCTGCACTTACAGGCTTTTTATCTTTATCTAGTACCTCAATGTCAAGGGTAATAGGTTCACCTGGTCTATAGCTTGTTTTGTCTTCCTTAACTGTAATATCTAATACATCATCTTCATAGTCATAGCCTACCCATTGCTCATTTACTTGATAATAATTCTTTCCATCAAAATAAACTGCTTTTACGTGATTATTTGGAATTAATCTCTTTTCGAAAGTAAAGCTATATTTATTATCACTAGATATTTCTGTAGAATCAATTTCATCTTTTATGTTTAAAAACAGTGTTTTACCGTCTGTTGGTGTATCACTATTTTCATCAACTAAAGACATCTTAACTATTTCACCAAGTTTAAAAGAATATTTATAGTCATCATCTTTTTCCTGATCAACTTTCAATTCATAATAGTCATAATCATAAAAACTTTGATAGTAATTATAAATATAACCGGTTTCGATAATATGGCTATTATCAATATCTTTGGCTGTTACAATAACTTCGTAGTTTTTATCATCATCAAGAGTTGCATCAAAAGTAAACTTACCATTAGTCGTACGACCACTCATGGTATCAAATATACGTTCACGTCTTTCACTTTGATATGTTTTCTTTACAACTTTATTAATATAATCATATGATTGTCCTGTTTCGATTTTTTCATAATATATTTCTTTAACAGTAATTTCCAAATCAGAATCCACTACATCGCCAGTATTATCATCTCGGTCTAAATCAATAAGATTTGTAGCAATGGTTACAAATGTATCTTTAGCATTATCGTCATTTTCAAAGCTAATATTCACCATTGTTTTTTTAGGAAAAACTTGAATAGATTTCGTCAGATGAATGTTTTCTTCTTCTGCATCTGCATTTGAAAATCTTAACCATAACGAATCTGGATGCCAGCTGTTTCTCTTAGAATTTGGTGTAATAACAAGCTGTGCTTTACCATCTTCATCTGTTTCTAAAACCCCATTAATTCTATTGTTATAATTTGTATAATACTCATAATCAAACTTCATATGAGATACAGGTGTACCTTCATAAAAAGCAGCATCAATAAATGCATTTGTTTTTTCATCTGCAAAAATTTTAGTTTCTTCAACGTCTAAGCCTACTACATATTTAGGTTTTGAAAACTCACTAATAAAGAAAGAACTCTGCTCTATAGGCTCACCTTTTGAAAATACACGTACATCATAATAACCTATCTCATATGGTGATATATCAATCGTTCCCTCATATGAACCATTTTCAGATAAAGTAACTTCTTTTTCCTCTAAAATAATCGTGTCATATACACCATTAGCATAACTTGATGTGGTTAGCTTAATAACTACATCTTCAGCAGGTGCATTTGTGTCTCTATCAATTGCTACACCAAAATAATTCACTTCTTCGTTTGGTAAATATCTATATCTATCAAGATGTAAGTATTGCCAATAATCACTATTGTAAGTATCTGGAATAAAGCTGTCTGCATATCTTCCATATACAATAGGTGATTGCTTCGTATTTGAAACCTGCATTACATAAGGAATGTTCTTGTTATTGCCCGTTATTTGAATATATCCATACTCAGGATTATCTAAATCAACAATATCTGGTGCAACTGCAATACCTTCGTCGTTTGTTTTAACTGCTTTATTTTTATCTATAGACACACTAGCCCCATCAAAAGGTATATTAGTTAAAGCATCATGAATCCATAATATTTTTTTGTTATGATCACTGATTAAATATGTTTTTAAGTCTGAAATTTGAAAGAATGTATAATTAGTAACATCTTCAACAGTAAAAGTCATAAAATAATAACCTTCATCTAACGTATCATCAAATACAACATGGTCAGTACCACTTAAATCAACATTATAGTTTTGACTGTATTCTTCTAAGTACTCTAAATCTGATGTATCATAACCTTTTTGTTCCATCTCTGACATGTACGGCCATTCGTATGGCATTTCAGTCTTTTTTAACCATTCAATAAATGTATTAGTTTTATCAAACTTGTAGACTTTAGCATCAGTCAGATCAAAATCTTTTGGCATGTTGCTATATCCCGCAAAATATGGTGCTGTTTCAGTATCAAACGTATACATTTGATCATGAAAACTAAAATAAAACTTATCATAAAATGATTCAGTCATTGTCTTAAATGAAAAAGAATATGACTCCGTCGTAGGCTGATCATAATCTGTAAAATCTAGGCCCTTTTCAACAGTTATTTTATATACTTTGTTTTTATCTAATTTATTAGGTAGAAATATAACTTTGTTTTCGTAATACTCAAAAGTCCCATCAACTTGTGGGTCAATCTTAAAATACTTGTCTACTTCCTTTTCAGGTGTATAAGTAAAAGCAATCTCTATACCTGTATTAAGAGGTACATTGTCTGCCTGATTTCTTGGAAATACTGATTTTACTTTCCCCGTTTTTTCAGTTTGAAATGCCCATGCAAAAATATTTTCAGTATTAATATCTGAAAGCGCTGCAATTTGATACACGGTCTGACTATCTAATGATTCTTTAGGTGTCAGCAGAAAGTCTTTATCCCCTTCTTTTTTCACATCAAAATCTACCTCAGGTGTCACTAGGACAAGTTTAGCTAAGGCTTCTTCAGAAACATCTTTATTTGTTTTTATCCTAAATGGTGAATTTACTGCCACACCAAGTGCCCCTGCATTGACAGCAGTAATAGAATCTATAATACTCGCAGAATAATCGACTCCTTCATCACTAACATTTGAGCCTCCCCCACTACAACTACTAAGTACCATAGAAATAATTAATATGGTAACCAGCCATAATCTTTTGTTCATTAAAAATCTCCCCTTCCAACAATATATTAAAATCTAAAGTTATATACATTTAGACGTTAATATCTAGATAAAGTTCCCATTTCCCAATATTTTAGACATAAAATATTCATCTACATAACCATTTAAGTTAAATAATGCATTTTTACGCGTACCTTCAATTTCAAAACCTACTTTTCTATATAAAGAAACAGCTGGTTTGTTATCACAAATAACCGTAAGCTCTAATCTTAGTACCCCGTTATTAGTCGCCCATTTTTCAACTTCTGCAAATAATTTCTTACCTATTCCTTGATTTCTATAATCTTCCAAAATACCTATTACAACATATGCTGTATGTCTATTTTTTATATAATTACCTCTAACCGCTGTAATATATCCTACAAACTCATCCTTGCTTTCTGCGGCCCAAATATGATGAATGTGATCCTTTATCATAGATAAAACATCATCTGTTGATGTCGTTCTTTCATCAGGCATCAGCATCATTTGATCTGTTTCATCGTCAAGTTGGTACAATAAGTTAATATACTTATCAACATCTGATTTTTTTAATTGTCTAATCATTTAAATATCCCCTTCATTTTAATTAATAAAAAAAAGATAGACTTGTGCCTACCTTTTGCATCAAAACAACTCTATTACTATCTTTTATCTTTGCAATCTACACAAAATCCAAACAACTTTAAATCATGATTCACAATTTCAAAATTGTATTTATCTTCTATTTGTTTTTCTAATTCTTCCATTAAATCTTCATTTACTTCTATTATATTACCACACATAGAACATACTAAATGATGATGGTTATGAAAATCCCCATCCAAATTAAGTTCATATCTACTTTTACCTTGTTCAAATTCGTTTCTTACAACAACTTTAATATCAGAAAAAAGTTGTATAGTACGATATATAGTAGCTAATCCAATATGCGGTTTAGATTTTCTAATAGCATCATATATTTCTTCAGCTGACATATGCTTATCTTTATTTGCAACTAAAAAATCAAAAATATCTTTTCTTTGTTGGGTCAATTTTAACCCTTTTTCTTTTAATAATACTTCTAATGATTCGTAATTCATATTCTCCCCCATAATACCAGTTATATTTCGACATTCTCATTATATCATATAATTGATAATGTCAAAATACAATTAATCATTTTTTTCTCTACTATTTAAATAATCTTGTAAAATAACACATGCCGCAACTTTATCTATGACTTTTTTTCTATCCGCTCTACTTACATTACCTGAAATGAGCATATCTTCAGCAATACAAGTAGAATATCTTTCGTCATAATAATCAAGCTCTATTTCACCTGGCATCGTGCTCCTTATTTTATTTTCCAGACGCTTTCTAAATTCATATACTTTTTCAGTTTGAACACTGTCTGACCCATCAATGTTTTTATTAAGACCGATAACAATCGTTCCAATATCATGTTCTTTTGCCAGATTCAAAATAAAAGTCGTGTCTTTTTTTATACCTATTCGCTCGTATGTCATAAGTCCCTGAGCTATCATTTGAAGGCCATCACTTGTTGCTATACCAATTCGTACGTCTCCTACATCTAAACACATTATTTTCTTCATAAATTTACCTCATATATCTTTTAGATAATTCATCTGTATGTTTTTTATCAAAATCTACTAGCCATTTGTTATTTTCATTAATCATAATCGCCTGACCTTTGACAACAAAAGTTTCTGTATCATCATTTATAGTCAAATCAACCAAAACAGTATAATTTATATTAAACTTAGTTTCAGATCGTTCATCAATACTTGTATATTCAATATTATTGATTTTAGAATCAGCTTTTTCATCAGCGACTAATAATCTAACAAAAATAATATGTCTGTTTCCTATAATACTTTCATGGCCTTTTCCTGTCATAAGTGCCTCAAAAGGCCTATGCAGATCATATATTCTTTGGGTTAACAACTCTTGTTCATCTGCACTAAATGTTTTTTCAAATACTTCAATAAGATCATCTGATAAAGAAACATCATAAGATGTAGACAAATAGTAATCAAACGCCTTAATGACATCATTTTTCCTATTAATTGCCTTCTGTTCTTCTGATTGACACCCTGAAAAGACTACTGCTAAAACAATAATCATAAAAAAACTCATCTTAAAATATTTAGTCATAAAAACCCTCTTATCTTTCTCCTATAGCAAAATATAATATATCTCAATATTGCTCATTTTTATTCGTCTATATTACTTTTATACAAAACATAGGACAATACGCACTACAATAACCACACGTTACACATTTGTTATAGTTTACAATAATTTTATTATTGTCTAAATTTAGTGCCTTGTGTGAACAATGCTTAACACACTCACCGCAACCCTCACACCAAAAATCAATAGCTAGTCTGCGTGGTTGAGTAGCAACTTTTTCTGATAAACTCTCACTAATTGGTTCATTATTAAATAAACGTGCATTATATTGCACTTCTTCTTTGGTTTTCATACCAATAGCAACAGCATGCATATAAGGAAAGTTTAAAATATAGTCAAAGCATGCTTTTGTATCATTTAGTAAATTTCCACCACCAAGGGCTTTCATGCCATAGATTCCTATATTTTTATTATATGCTTTTTTAATAGCTTGTTCCATATCTTCTCGTGTGCCATCTTGTATTCCAAGACCATTAATATTTAAAATTGGGTGAATCACATCTATTTCATCATATTTTAGAGCTGCTTCTACTCCTAAAACATGATGTGTAGATAAACCAACAGATTTTATAATACCATCTTTTTTCATTCTACAAAAATAATCCAATGCTTCTTTATGCCCTCTCATAGTATGTTCACTCTCTTGCTCATGCAAGGAAAATGAGTCAACATAGTCTGTTCCCATTTCTGTTAATGCTTTGTCTAGGCTTCTCATTGCAGATTCGTTGTCATAGGCATAAGACTTAGTAATGATTACAAAGTTTTCTCTACCATACTCTTTTATTGCTTCTTTTAGGTATTTGTAGCTTCTATAGAGTTCCGCTGTATCAAAAAAATTGATACCTTGTTCTATTGCTTCACCAATAACTTTTACCCCTTCAGCAATACTTAAATCACCCTGCAAAGGGCCAATAGATAGTGTACCAAAGCATAATTTTGATACTTTTAAATTTGATTTTCCTAAAATTACTTTATCCATTAAAATCACCACTCATATAAAAAGCGGACTATACAGTCCGCTTTTTTACTTAATTATATATTGTTATTCTCTGTATAGAAAATTAAAAGTTCTTCAAGCAGTTCGTCACGTTCAACACCTCTAATAACATTTCTAGCATTATTATGACTAGTTATAAATGAAGGGTCTCCCGATAAAATATAGCCGACTATTTGATTAATAGCGTTATACTCTTTCTCTTCTAAAGCCTGATAGACTTGAGTCAATATGTCCTTTGTTTTGTCTCGTTTTTCCTGATCAACGCTAAACATTAAAGTCTTTTTATCCATATAACCACCTCTTTCTTATCTACATATATTATATCAAACAATATTGCATAATAATATATATATTAGGTGGTTGTCATTAAATTGTAATATTTACAATAAGATCTTTAGCAACTTGGAAAGCATCATCTACTTTTGATGGATCTTTTCCACCTGCCTGTGCCATGTTGGCTTTACCACCACCACCGCCACCTGCAGCTTTTGCAACTTCTTTAATAATATTTCCAGCATGATATCCTTGGTCAAGTAAGTCATCCGTAATGGCTACAATAAACATTACTTTTCCATTTGATATAGATGCAAAAACAACAACTGTTTTATCTGTCTTTGTCTTAATATCATCAATCATAGCTCTTAATTCATTAACATCTGCATCTTCGAACTTTTGAGTTAAAACACTAACACCATTTATTTTTTCTACATTATCAAGTAAATCGCCCATAGAATTTCTCATCATGTCTCTTTTAATTTCTTCTAATTCTTTTTTCATTACTTTATACTCTTCATTTAAAGAATCAACTTTGTTAAGTAAATTGTTATTGTTTGATTTTAGTATTTTATTAACATCGTTTATTAAGTTTTCGTATTGATTTAACTGATTTAAAACACCTAAACCAGTAATTGCCTCGATTCTACGAATCCCTGCAGCTACGCCATTTTCACTCGTAATCTTAAATGCACCGATGCTTGCTGAGTTTGAAACATGAGTACCACCACAAAGTTCCATACTAAAATCATCAACACAAACAACTCTTACTGTATCATCATATTTTTCACCAAATAATGCAGATGCACCTTTTTGTTTTGCTTCTTCTATAGCCATTTCTTCAGTAGAAACATTAAGACCTAAAGCAATTTGGTCATTAACAATTTTTTCAATAGCTTGTATTTCAGTATCTTTAATACTTTCAAAATGCGTAAAATCAAATCTTAATCGTTCACTATTTACTAATGACCCAGCTTGCTCAACATGTTCACCAAGAACTTCTTTTAACGCTTTATGTAAAATATGAGTCGCTGTATGATTTTTTGAGCTAGCATTTCTATTTACTGTATTCACTGTAGCAATTGCTTGATCATCTTTTGATACAATCCCTTGCTTTACAGTAGCTTCATGTATTGTCAACTGGTTATGGCCTTCACATTTATATACAATAAGTTCAAAATGCTCACCTTTGATTAAACCTTTATCTCCAGCTTGTCCACCACTTTCTGCATAAAAAGGTGTTTTGTCTAAAATAACTTTGATTTTATCTCCTTCTTTTGCAGTTGTTACTTCTTCTTTATCACTTAAGATAGTCAATATCTTGCTTTCATCTTCTGTACTTGTATATCCTGTGAAAATTGTTTCAGGCAAGCTATCAAGGTCTGCATTAAACCCTTCGTCCCAACCTACATCATCACCAGATTTTCTAGCAGTTCTAGACATATTTTTTTGATTTTCCATAGCCTTATTAAAGTCATCTAAATTGATTTTAAATCCTTTTTCTTCTAATATCTCTTCTGTTAATTCAAGCGGGAAACCATAAGTATCATATAATTTAAATGCATTTTCACCAGTTAATTCTTTAGCATTTGTTTTATCTAGCTCGTCCATATATCCTGATAAAATAACCATACCTTGGTCTAAAGTTTCCTGAAAACGCTCTTCTTCAATAGAAATAATCTTATGAATATATGCTTCTCTTTCTCTTAAAACAGGATATGCTTCATGAGATAAGTCTATAACATCTTTAGATAGCGCTGCTAAAAATGACCCTTCAATACCGATCAACTTACAATGTCTTGCAGCTCTTCTTAATAGTCTTCTTAAAACGTATCCTCTACCTTCATTACTTGGCATTACACCATCACTTACTAAAAATACAACTGAACGCACATGGTCAGTAATAACTCTAATAGAAATATCTTGTGCAGAGTTACTAGACTTGTATTCAACACCTGCTTTTTTAGATATTTGTGTAATTAAATATTTTAAAGTATCCACTTCAAATATGGACTCTTCATTTTGAACGATACATGCAATTCTCTCTAGTCCCATACCTGTATCAATATTTGGCTTAGGTAGTGGTGTATAGTTACCTTCTTCGTCTCTATTAAACTGCGTAAATACTAAGTTCCAAAACTCAATATAGCGATCACAGTCACATCCTGGTTTACAATCAGGATTGTCACAACCATATTTTTCGCCTCTATCATAATAGATCTCTGAGCATGGTCCACATGGCCCTACTCCGATTTCCCAAAAGTTATCTTCTTTGCCTAGATGAACTATTCTATCTGTGCGAACACCGATTTCGTCTTTCCATATTGCGTAAGCTTCGTCATCTTCTTCATAAACTGTCACCCAGACTCTATCAAGTGGCATATCTATCACCTTTGTAACAAATTCCCAACTCCACTCAATAGCTTCTCTTTTAAAATAGTCCCCAAAAGAAAAGTTTCCTAGCATTTCAAAAAAAGTAGCATGTCTAGATGTATAACCAACATTTTCAATATCACCTGTTCTAATACATTTTTGACATGTTGTCATTCTTGAGTTTGGCGGTACTTCTGTTCCCATAAAAAATGGTTTTAACGGTGCCATACCTGCATTAATTAACAGTAAGCTTTTATCTTTCTCAGGTACCAAAGAATAACTCGGTTGAAGATAATGCCCTTTTTCTTCAAAGAATTTCAAATACATAGAACGTAATTCATTTAATCCAATATTTTTCATTTTTACTCTCCTCATAATTCAATCTTTTATATTCACATGACTTGTTTTTTTACATAAAAAAAACACTAGCCCCCACATAGGGACGAATGTTTACTCGCGGTACCACCCTATTTATCTATATATTGTTCAATATATATATAAATCACTCAATTCATAACGGCGAATACCCGTTTTCCTCTACTCATAATTCAAGGAAAAAACTCAAAAGCTGCTTCATTTATTCTTAGTAAAAGGCTTTCACCAATGCCTTTCTCTCTAAAACTAAGTTCATAAATTACTACTCTTTATCACTGTCTTTCATTTATTCTCAATCATTATATATAATACATATGGTTGTGTCAATATATCATAGATAATTGGCTAGTTATATGTTGTTTGGTCTTTCCCATTGGCTTTAGACATATAAAGGGCATCATCTGCTCTTTTTAGTATATGGTCCACCGTATCTCCTTGAGATAATTTTGTAATACCAATACTTACAGTATAGTTTGGAGATTTGCTTCCATCATCTAAATTATTTCGCAAGCTACCAAGCTTAGTCTCTAATTCATTTCGTGAGCCATTGTATAATATTGCAAATTCATCGCCACCCCATCTTGAGATAACGCCAGATTGATCAAAAACAGTATTTGTATGCTTTGCAAGAGATTTAATAACCAAGTCCCCTTGCATGTGCCCAAAGTCATCATTAACTCTCTTGAAGTAGTCAATATCAAATATTAATAAATAGACTTCATCAAAAGTAGAGCGTACTTTTTCTAATGCCTCATTAAAATGTATGTCAAAATATCTTCTATTATATAAACCTGTAAGCGCATCTCTTGTTGCCAAGTATTCTAGTTCTCTACTGTATTTATCTAAAACAGCTTTCTCTCTTCTGTACTCATTTGAAATAGATTTTAATAATATAAACGCAGCTATAATAGTAATAGGTAATTGCATCAATCTATCAAAAAATGTAACCATAGCAGCATCTTGTCTAATTATACTTGGGTTTAGATAAGCAAAAATATGCATGCCTAAAACAACAACCAATAAAGATATAACTAGACCAAGACGTATCTTGCCATCAAAAAAGAAAGAAATACAAATCAAAGCTAAAAAGACGTAGGCAAGTGAACTTGCAGTGTCGCCAGCTGCATCAAAATAGCCAGCAGGAATAAAAATAAAAATTGCTAAAATAAAAAACACCAATTTGATTTTCTCTTGGCAGTCATCACATTTGAACTTGTATTTAAATAATAATGAAAGTCCAATTAAAACGAGCCATTTAATATTAACAAATACAGGTAATTTAATAGCAATATTTACAAAAATGTTAATAGCACCACCAATTGCAAGTATGGATAGCACAGTTTCAAACATTTTATTTTCTAAATCAAAATTCTTTTCCATTCCTTAGCCTTCTTTCTTCCTACATTATTCTACAACTTTTTAAACTAAAGATAAAGGGCTAATTTCCAATAATTTACTAAACATTTCCTAAACATTTTATAAATATAAATCATATTGAAATACATCGATTTCAATTATCATCATCAGCGTGAAAATTTTTACAAAAAAAGAAGCCTTGTAGATAAGGCTTCTTGGTTTCATTATATAATAACGCCCCCACCAATTAAAATGGCATCATCACCACCATCATCATAAAAGACAATGGATTGTCCTGGTGTTATAGCTCTTTGAGGGTCTACAAATTCTGTTTTTATAATATGTTTCTCTCTTGTTATTATCGCTTCAGAAGGATTACCCGCATATCTAATCTTTGCATATACTTTTAGTTCCTCCCCTTCTGCTAACTCGCTAAATACTAAATTATTGTTATGAGATAATACTAGTGAAGCAAAAAGCTCATTATTATCACCAACAACGACAGTATTATTTCTACTATCCAGTTTAACAACATAAATAGGTCTACCTGCTGCAATACCAAGACCTTTTCGTTGCCCAATGGTATAGTGAATCAAACCATTATGATTGCCTAGCTCTTCACCCTTAGTATCAACAAACTTGCCTTCAAGTGGCTTATAACTATACTCTTCTTTAATAAATCTTTTGTAATCATCATCTGGAATAAAACAAATGTCTTGGCTGTCTTTTTTATTAAAGTTTGGCATCCCTGCTTTTTCGGCAATAGAACGTGTTTCATCTTTAGAAGACATCTCTCCCAGAGGAAACAAAACATGCTTTAATAACTGTTGTGTCATATTGTACATCATATACGATTGATCTTTTTCTTTGGCAACACCACGACGAATCTTAAATAAACCATCTGATTCATCTTGAAAAACTCTTACATAGTGTCCTGTGGCAATATAATATGCCCCAATAGATTCTGCAACGTCCATCATAAATGGAAACTTGATATACTTGTTGCATTCAACACATGGATTAGGCGTTTGCCCATTGATATATGCATTATAAAAATAATCCATAACACTTTTTTTGAAATCTACAGAAATATCTTTGACAATAAGCTTTAAGTCTAGAAATTTCGCAACCTCAATGGCTTGCTTTTGTGTTTCAGTTTCATAACCAAAAACATTTAAAAACAGTCCTGTTACATCATAACCTTGTTCTTTTAATAAAACGATAGATGCAGTACTATCTACCCCTCCACTAAAACCAACAAGGACTTTCTTTTTGTTTAAAACCATTAAACTTCTCCTTTTTTAGATCATATCTAATTTAGAATTGATTAAAAGTCAATAATAAATTGAAAAGCAACACACCAGTTGCCTCGATAACAATATACAGTATAACTGCGCCAGAGTCAAAAAACACCGGTGATGTAGTGATGTGCTTTGCACATCAAGTTATAAGTTATAAGTGATAAGTTTTTGTGAGATTTTCTTCCGAAAATCCTATTATAAAGGACCATATCTGTCCAGTGGCAAGTCATGAGGAGTTAAATCGAGTTAGTTCAAGGCATAAATAAAGCCGTCCGATAGGAGCTTACATAACGTAAGTGACTAATGGACGGCTTTGTTTTATTCCTAATATTATCAAATTCTATACCTCAAAGTTGTCACGAGGAGTAAAATTCGATTTAATTCAAGGCACCTATTTTGACGACCGGTAGGAGCTTACATGACGTAAGTGACTAGTGGACGACAAAATTGGTAACGCAGAAGTAAACTAATTTTACTCCTCGTGACCGTGTTCGTGCTCGTGTACGTCGTAGTCAGGATCAAAATCCTTAAGAGCTTCAAACTCCAAACCATTTTTTTCAGCATAATAGAAAATTGCTGACTTTATTGCTTGCTCTGTTAATACTGAACAGTGAATTTTCGCTGATGGAAGACCACCTAGTTCGTCTACTATATCTTCGTTCTTTATTGCTAGGGCTTCTTCTACTGTTTTGCCTAGTAATATTTCTGTTGCTATACTTGATGTTGCTATTGCTGAACCACAACCAAAAGTTTTAAACTTTGCATCTGTGATTACATTGTCTTTTATTGTTAAATAAATTTCCATGATATCACCACATACTGGTGAACCTACTGTACCTTTTGCGTCTGGATTCTCAATCTCGCCTACATTTTTTGGATTCATGAAGTGATCCATTACTTTATCATTATACATTCCCATTTTAATTTCCTCTTTTCTTATATTATTTCTTATATAACGGTGACATTGCTCTAAGCTTGTCTACAATTACTATTAAGTTATTTATTACATAATCTACATCTTCTTTAGTTGTAAAATCTCCTAATGTAAATCTTAATGTACTATTTACATAATCATCTGGTACTTTTATACCTCTTAGAACATGTGATGGTTCAAATGAACCTGATGTACATGCTGAACCTGTCGAAACAGATACACCTAAGTGATCTAAATATAGTAACAATGATTCACCTTCAATATATTTGAATGATATATTAATATTACCCGGTAATCGCTTGTCTAAATCACCATTAATGATTATTTCATCAATCTTTGCTGTTACTTCTTGAATAAAATAGTTTCTTAAATCTGTTAAATCTTTTATGTGGTCATTCAATGAAGTTGATGCCATTTCTGCTGCTTTACCAAAACCTACGATGCCTGGAACATTTTCTGTTCCACCTCTTCTTTTTCGCTCTTGTGCACCACCAGTTACAAAACTAGCAATTCTTACCATTTTGCTAATATATAGTGCGCCAATACCTTTTGGCCCGTATATCTTATGTGCTGACATAGATAGTAAATCTATATTTAATTCTTTAACATCAATCTCTGCATTTCCAAAGGCTTGAACAGCATCTGTGTGGAAGTATACACCTTTTTCTTTAGTGATTTCTCCAATTTCTTTGATTGGCTGAACTGTTCCTATTTCATTGTTTGCAAACATAATTGTAACTAAAATTGTATTGTCTTTAATTGCGTTTCTAACATCTTCAGGATTTACTAAACCTTTTTCGTCTACATCTAGGTAAGTTACTTCAAAACCTTTTTTTTCTAACTCTTCACAAGTGTGTAGTACTGCGTGATGCTCAATCTTACTTGTAATGATATGATTGCCTTTTTTTATATTAGCTTCTGCAATACCTCTGATTGCCCAGTTGTCTGATTCTGTACCACCTGCAGTAAAATATATTTCTCTTTCTTCTGCATTTAATGCCTTTGCAATTTGCGTTCTTGCTTTATCAACGCCATCTTTTGCACCTCTACCTCTAGTATGTAAACTTGAAGCATTTCCGTATTCTTCTGATAAGAAAGGTAACATTTCGCCTAGTACTTCTTTCTTTACAGGTGTTGTTGCTGAATAATCCATATATATATCTTTCATATTAACATCTCCTTTAGATTTCACCATTGATCATATTTTTTAAAGTAATGTTATCTACAACATCACTAACACTGTCGTTCATTTTTTTAAAAACTTTATAGGATACACAATTATAGGAGCTGCTACACTGCATGTCATCGTGAACACAGTCTGACGGTGTAAACGAACCTTCTAATGCTCTAATAATATCGCCTAAGGTTATTTCTTCTGGGCTTTTAGCTAATGAATACCCACCTCTTGGTCCTCTGGTACTTTTTATCAGTTCTTCTTTTTTAAGTAAAGCAATAATTTGCTCCAAATAGTTTAATGATATACCATGTTTTGTAGAGATAGAATTCAAGGAAATCGGCTTATCTTCATAGTTAGAGCCTATTTCATAAATAGCTTTCAGGCCGTACCGTGTCTTTGTTGATAGCCACATTTTCATACCCCCTTTTTAATTCCTAGCAATCTACTAGGGATTACATGGTAATTATAGACCGTACTTTATACATTGTCAACAAAATAACATAAAAAAACCACAAATTATTTTTTGTGGTTTAAATCTGTTTAACATGCTATTTTCTTGGGTACTTAACTGTGTTAATCTACAATCTCAATATTATCAAGTTGCGCTCTCATATTTGCTCTAAAGCCCTCTAAATACTTTTCTCTAAGCTTCTTTTGCTCAGTTTTTTCCTCATCTGTTAAGCCTTCTGCTTTTTGTTTTTTTGCTAACTCATTTATTCTAGTTATTGTTTTACTTTCAATCATATATACATCTCCAATACGCCTTCATTTAATTCATTGATATTATAGCAGATATAAAAAATAATTCAACTAAAACTCAAAAATCTATATTACACACCAAAACAAGCACAATTATACATCATAAAAATATTGCGCATTTGATATTGTATTCATTTTTACCTAATCCCTTAAACACTACAACGATTACATGTACTTTGTTCCATGACTTTCCAGTCTTAGACGGTCCGCCACCTTTGCAATAAACTCACTGTTTGTTGGTTTTCTTTTCTTCGCAGAACTATTAAACATTGCTTTAACAGTATCGTTGTCTACATTTCTACCCCATGCTAGACTAATAGCGTGACGAATATCACGTTCTACCCTACTGGATGTAGTATTGTATTTTTCTGCAATGCGTGGATATAGTTCTTTTGTAACTGATCCAATAATCCCCATATTATTGATCACTAAAGAAATACCATAGCGTAAATAATGATACCCTTTCAGATGAGGTGGAATACCCAAAATATGAATCATATTAGTAATATTCATCTCCAAATCCTCTGGTTTATTGAGAATCGGCTTAGTAAATTCACTAATAGAATTGGTTTGTATACCATTACCCGCACCTAATTCTTTAAACAGTTCAATAGATTGATCAATAGCAGAAAAATCAAATGGAATAACAACATTTGAAGTATCACTATATAACCTACCATTATCTTTCAAGCAAACGTCAGAAGCCAAAACCACTAGTGGGGAATCTAGGTTTGTATTAATAATATAATACAGGCAACTGTCTTTGAAAGAAATAGGCTCAATAATATCCCAAATCAAACAATTAACTTGATTCTCTCTAAAAAATTTAAAAGCATCATCTTCATTGGCTGCAATCCAAACAATTTCATAATTACTCTGTAATTCTAAAAAAGCTTTTATACTGTTACTCATAATCGCACTGCGACTGGCAACACCAATTTTAGTCGTAACCATAGCATACCTCTTTTCTCTATTTATAAAATAAATAACTCTTACTAACATTATACCAAAAAATTTCGATTAATACACTAAATTTTCTAAAAATTTTAAATTTATTGTTTCTTACTGCAAAAACAAACAAAAAACATCAGTATTTCTAATAAATAACTATTTTTTCCCGTATTGCATCTAGCTTCTTTTCGCCAATACCACTGATATCAAGCAATTCTTCTACAGAATCAAAATAGCCATTTTCATGTCGATATATCACTATATTTTCAGCTATGACTTCACCAATACCCTCTAATGTCATTAATTCATCCTTACTTGCCATATTTATATTGATTCTGCTCGACTTTTCTTCCTCAGACAATTCAAACGGAACATATATTGTCATGCCATCTTCAAGACGTTGCGCCATATTAATGCTAAGTTCATCTGCCTGCTCTAATAGGCCACCTGTTGCTTCAATGACATCTATAACTCTTTTTTGAGGATCAATGATCACTATTGCAGGATTCAATACAGCTCCTTGTACACTTATATGGATTCCTGTTTCAGTATCATCAATGATTATTTCATTTATTAACCCAGATGAATCCGATTTTAAATCGTGCTTGGGTATAACAATTTTCTCTGCATCTGTTAGCTTTCGTGCTAAGTCCACACCTTTTAGAATAGTTTTTTCAGTAATTCCTCCAGCCATATTAATTAAGTTGTAAACTCTACTACCATTTATCAGCTCATATACATCCGGGTTTTTAACTTCTCCTGAGATATCTACAAAGATATATTTTTCTTCGTATTCTTCTTCAGTATGACTCTGATTAGTATTTCCATTGTCCAATTGATTATTGGATGTTCTATCATTCACAATGACTATTGTAAAAGATAGTGTCAAAATAGCTAAACTAATAATGAGTCTTATTTTTAGTTTTGAGTTCATCTGATCACCTCGTATTATTTGACGTATTTAATAAGATAAAAAATGAGACTTTAAAGCATCTTCAATCTCATCTATTGAAAAAGTTGACGTATTTATATTTTGACCGATTATTTTCAATATATGTTCCATAGTTTGGCATTGTTTCAAAGCTTTATATAAGTCATTTCTCGTAAAACCTAAAGCATTAGCAATAAAAATAGCACTATTTTCTGTAATGATTTTACTCTCATCATTTTTACTTAGATATGTTTTATGACAGGTATGACATGTGTTTAAATGTATATCTGCACCTGATTGTAATGCTTTTTCTATACTTTTCTCTTGATGTCTTCTCATGCAGTCATTTTCAATATATAAAGTTCTCGCACCACAACATAGATTTTGAGAGACTGAATCAAATTTCTCCGTAATAGTTAAACCATCTATTTTCTCTAATACCTCTCTTGGTCCAAGAGCATCAATATTGGTATACACTAGTTTGCATGGATCATGAATTGTAATGTTTTGATCAATAGGTTCCTTAAAATCAAGTTTATCCTTATATTTGGATATGTATTGGTTAAAGGTCATAACATGACAATTCAATTTGCTTAATTTTTTATAAATAAGCTCAAAATTGCACATACAAGTCGGACACCATAACACAAACATCCTAGGTCTAAGGGCTTCTATTTCACAACACATTTTTTCATGAGCTAAAGCCATTTTTTCTAGCTCCCCAACTTTTCGAAAAATATTACCACAACAATAATCAAGACCAGGAAAGAAATGATATGGCTTGCCAATAGAATCCATAATATCTAATGCAGCTAATAATTTATCCGGTTGTTGATAAATATTGCAACCAGGAAAAAACAATACTCTAGCATCTTCTTCAATTCGTTTAGTTGAAATTCTTTTATATTCTTCTTCATTGGTTTGAACGCTTGCAAGTATTCTATGTTGCGAATTTTTTTCCATAGGATTAATGTATTCTACTTGGTCAACAAATCCATTTCGGATATATTCCCAACGGATTATATCATTTGTAACTACTGCGTCCATTTGATTTGGACATATATTGTCAGTACACTTATAACATCCGATACAACAAAATGCTTTATAGTAAATGTCGTCATCTTTAAAAGGTTTTTTTAAAAATTCGATAGTCTTATATTGAAGTTCTCTAAAACTTGTCGAGATTTCATCTCGTTTTATTTCTTGACATGCTTCTATACACTGTCCGCACTTAGTACACTCTCTTATATTTTTTCTTCGCTCTTTTTCATAAAACGACATTAAATCTCTTTTCACAAAAAACCACCCTCACATTCTTATCATATATCCATTATACCAAAGAGTTTGCGAAATATACAGAAAATTCTATTTTTATTATTTTGCTTAACTGTTCGAACACCTCATTTTGTATTATACAAACTATAAATCAACACATTATTGGCATAAAAAAACGCCTACATCGCTGATATCAGCTAGTAGGCGTATGCTTCATTTTAGTTTTCAAGTTTTGGAAAAAATGCTTCTATTTCTTTTTTAATCAAATCTTGATCAAATGGTGATTGGTCAAGAAATGGTTTTACTTTTTTCATAAATTCATCAATTGAAGTTTGATCTTTTAACTCTTGATAAAAATCCTTATGTTCATATCCAAGTGCATTGGCTATAAGGTTAACATAGCTTGCATATTCAAATGGCTCATCTTGCTTATTATTTAAAAACATGTTGTGACACGTATGACACACATCAACAAGTACATCCGCACCCGTGTCTGCTGTTTTTTGTAAGCATTCTTTTTGTAATCTTTTCATATTATTGTTTTCTAGCATTGGCGAAGAAATACCACAACACAAATCACCTTTTTTAGAATCATACTTTTCGACTAATGTTACACCCTCTATTTTTTCTAATACTTCTCTAGGCCCTACTTGATCAATCCCTGCATAAACATTTTTACATGCATCATGGACTGCCAACTTTTGATTAATAGGCTTTTTAAAATCCAAAGCATCCATGTTTTCAGTCATATATTGGGCAAATGTTATCATCTCAAAATCGTAATCTTCATGGTCTTTTAAAATACCGTCTAGTCGACATATACATGACCCACACCAAAACACGACTTTCTTTGCTTTACTATCTCTTATAGCATCTATGCAGTCTCTATAAGCATCAGATGATGCATCCATATCACCAGTAAGCATTTGGATATTTCCACAACAATAATCAAGCCCTGGTAAAAAACTATAAGATTTACCAATGTGGTCCATAATATCAAGTGCTGCCAATAGCTTATCTGGCTGATAATATACATTACAACCAGGGAAAAATAAGATCTCTGCATCTTCTTTAATCTCTTTGGTTAAGATTCGTTTTAATGATGTTTCATCCGTTTGTATGCTTGCTAATAATCGTTGCCTGCTATGCTCACCTAAAGGGTCCATATATACAGGTGTTTCAAAACCATGGTCAGAGTAGTCACATTTGATGATTTCATTTATAACCATAGGTTTTAAACCTTTAGGGCAAATATTGTCCATACATTTAAAGCAGCCCATACAAGAATATGCTTTATAGTACAAAGCATCACTTTCAAATGGCTCATCGAGGCATCTCAAAGTTTTCTTTTGTAATTCTTTTTCGTCTATTGTAAAGTCTTCTCTTTCGATGACTTGGCATGCCTTAATACATAGTCCACAAGAAATACATTCGCTTAAAACTTCTTGTCTTTCTTTCTCATAATACCTAGCGACTATTTTCTCTCTCATATAACCCTCCTTTATACTTTCAGTAATACTACTTTTAAAATATATATAAATTCATCTAATGGCTTCTTATTGCTAGTAGACTTCATTCTGATTAGTGCTCCCTGCCAGCTAAAATTAATATAATCAGCTAGAGCATATGCATCTTGTTTTAAATCAATACCTTCAATCATTTTTGCTTCAATAATACATTCATAAATTTTACGCGTTACATTTTCATGTAGTGTATTGGTTAAATCAGTAAATGACTCATTAATGTCGCTCATTTCTTGGGTTAGGTTACCAACAAAGCAACCGTATTTAAAAGCTTTTGACTCTAAGTTGTCAATCTTTGCTATGTAAAAATTTAAAATGCGTTGAAGAGGTTTAATAGATGTGTCTAAAAGATGAATCAAATGCTCTTCATTAATAACATTACTATAATAATCTAAAGCAATTAATGCATATTCCTCTTTACTCTTAAAAAAACTATAAAAAGTGCTCTTTGGTATGTTCGCAGCATCAGATAACTCTTGAATGCTAGTCCCATGATAACCTTTTAGATACATTACATCGATTGATTTGAGTAAAATCTCTTCTTGTCTCGTATTTATTCCCATAGCATTTCCTTTCTCGACCGATTGGTCGAATTAATGAAATAATAGAATAGATTAGCAAAAAAGTCAATAAAAAAACACTTACTATCCATAAATTCTAGTAAGTGTTCATGTCATTTATTATAATACATTAGCAATATCCTCAACAGGTAACCAATCATCCATGTTTGAGTAATCACTTTTATCAAAACGCTGTGGTTTTATGCTTTTAACATCAGTAATAGTAATCAATACAAGGTATCGCTTGCCTGCCCATTTTTTATATTGCACCTCAGTTAGGTTTAACATAACTTTGTTATTGTCAACAAGTTTCATCGATTGGTCTTTATCCATTTTTTCTGAGTTAAAGACACTCGACACGTTGCATTTAACTTCTATTTGGCCATTCCCATCATTTCTTACCAAGTATAAGACATCCCCCTCAAACACACGCCCATAGGGCATTTTGCGTCCTGTGGCTCCTCTTATAATCATCTGTTTGCTACCATCTATTAATTTGTCTAGTTCTTTAGATTTTGCATCAACATATACAATATGATCCATCATACAACCCTCCAAACACACCTTTAGTAAAACTATACTATTTCGTAATTATTATTTGCTAGTGCTGTTACAGCACCTGATAGGTCATTTTCCTTTACCAATATATAATCGGTATCATAGGTAGATATTGCAAAAATACTGATTGATGCGTCAGCGAGTACTTTACTAATATTTGACAATATGCCTACCAGAGAAAAATCGAGAGGTCCTAGTACTTTAAAAGCTTTCCAATTGTCTTCTACAACTAATTGGCTATTTTTAGGAACACACTGGCTATCACACAAGATTGACAGTTCGTCTTCTGTCTTGGTAATAGAATAGCACTCACTATCTAAAGCCCATTTAGGAATATCCTCATCTTGTGCAAGTCTTACAACACTAAAATTACTTTTCAACACTTTCATAGTTAATATCTTATCTACCATCAATCAATCTCCTATATTAATTTGAGAACCATCAAATAGTCCTCTTTATTTTCTTCAAATATAACAAATCCAAGTCGTAAATATAGTCTGTATGCTGGATTTTTTTTAGAAACACTTAAAGATAACTCTTTATAACCAAGTCGTGACAAATGATTAGCCATTTTTTCAATTAACTTTGTTCCTATTCCACTACCTCGATAACCATCCAAAACAGCAATAGCTAGCTCAGGCGTAGCATCATCAATAAAACCGTATCCTTTTGGCTCTTCATTTAAAATACGTACCCAAATAGCTCCTATGGCCATATCATCTAGTGTAGCTAAAAAACAATAGTCATCTTTTTTGTCAAAAAAATTATCATAATAAATCTTGATACCCGGCTCATTTAAAATATTTCTGTCTAACGGCTTGGCATCATCTTCCCTATATATTGCATGATACATCATTTCATGTAACAATTCGTTTTCGAAAATCTCCAAAGGCCTTATCCTAAGATCCATCAAATCACCTCTTATATAAGCATATCATATGTTTATATCATATTGTGCAATTGCTTTCAAAAAAAGCATTATCTGTAAACAATCTCTCTTTTAATATATTGAATAATTTTGTTATCACTAAAAGTTTTTTTCTCAATCCAATTATTTTTTTCATCATAAACATATTTAAAACGCCAGTCTAACAATATTTTATCGTCTTCTCCATAGTTAGTAACATGGGTCTGATTATTAAACTCATCATATGCCCTTACGCGTCTTGCACCTGCATCATCATTTTGGCTCATTGTAAAATCTTCAAGCAGGTTCCCCTTATCATCATATACATAACGCATAATAGTAACAACTACATTAGGATCACCATTAGGATGTTCCATGTATAAAGTAAAGATAGAGTCTGTCATCTGTCCCTTATCATCAAAAGTATTCTCTGTGAGACTTCTAATTTCATCATCATTGCTATAATTTTTCATCAATATATTATTGCCTTTATCATCATACGTCATGGTCGAATACGACAAACGCTCACCTGTTTCACCAACTACTCGTCTCTCAATTTGTTGATTAGAATTATTGTAGCTATATTCACTATGACTAACACTTTCTGGATTCTCAACACTGATTAACTGATTAAGGTTGTTATATTTATATTCTATAATACTTTCATTATAGCCTTCATAGTTTGATGTTGATAGACTCGTAATCTGACCTAACTTATTAAATGTATTTACAGCAATATGAAAATCTGACTCAGTCAATTCTTCAAGATTTAATTCTTCCATACTACCCATTAAATAACCCACATTAGTAGTTTTATAAATGACCGACTCTATATCTCCTCTTAAGTTATACTCCGACAATAAATTATTACTAATTGAATCAGACTGCTTGCTAATCCCCTTACCTATGATTCCAATTAATAGAACCATTATGACAACAACTGTTATAATTGATTTTTTATTTTTCATTATGTCTTCCCCCTTTATAGTGATATAGCTATTATAACTTATAACGGTTATAAAACATGTCAAAAATATATTAAATATTTATAAATTTTTTTAATTAAATTGCAAGCTATGCACATTTAAAATATTATAGTTGTATGACAAAGACATTAATAAACAAAACTCTACGGAGAGTTGATTGTATAAGTCCTCACTTCAAGTTAGTCTAATATCAGGAGGTGGTTAACATGGATAGTATAAAAGCAGGAAAATTAATACAGAAACTGCGTCGAGAAAAAAACATGACACAAAAAGAGATTGCAGAGGCATTAAACATAAGTGACAAGACCATATCAAAATGGGAACGCGGTTTATGTTGTCCAGATATATCATTAATCAACGAACTATCAAAAGTACTAGATGTAAATGTAGAAAAACTACTAATGGGAGAAATAAAAGAAAACCCAATAGAAACAGGTAATTTAAAGCATGTTAAGTTTTATGTCTGCCAAAACTGTGGCGATATAATATACAGCACAGGCAAGCCAGATATATCCTGTTGCGGGAGAAAAATAAATGCATTAGAACATAAAGAACAAGATGAAGCACATAAAATAAAAGTAGATATTATTGATAATCAAAACTATATAACAATAAAACACAAAATGACAAAAGATCATTACATATCTTTTGTAGCCTATGTAATAAACAACCTAGTATTCTTAGTAAAACTATACCCAGAGCAAAACGCAGAACTAAGCATCCCTAGGTATGGCAGAGGAAAGTTATATGCCTATTGCACTGAGCATGGTTTATTTAAAAAAGAGTTAAAATGATTTTACTTAGCTAGTGAAATATAATATTAGAAAATCAAAAAAAATCGAAAGTCAATATTGTTTTCGTTTTTTTTTTATGCTACTATCATATATAGACGAGCCGAAGTGGCGGCCGTAAATTCCTTTCCAGCTATAGCTGGGGAATTCTGGCATAAGCCCTGTAGACCAAATATTACATATTTGGACAGGTCATTAAAACTGGCAGAAACATTATAATTAATAATAATTGACGAGCCGAAGTGGCGAAACTGGCAGACGCGCTGGATTCAAAATCCAGTTCCTTAACGGGAGTACGGGTTCGAGTCCCGTCTTCGGTACCATAAAAAAGCATCTACTCTTTTGAGTAGATGTTTTTTTATGATGCCAAAGACGGGCGAGATCCGTAGCATACGGGTTGAGAGACCTAACAGCTATCTGCGATAGCGTCGTAGGTCCTCTGCCACTTTTTCCCAAATCTATGATTTGGTGAAACAAACGGCCGAGTCCGATTCCGTTTTCCTAAAAGTAAATTTTATTAAATCACAACGCTCATATGAGTACTTATCTTATTTTTATGCCTAAGACTGGCGAGACCCGTAGTATACGGGTTGAGAGACCTAACAGCTATCTATGATAGCGTCGTAGGTCCTCTGCCACTTTTTCCCAAACTATGATTTGGTGAAACAAACGGCCGAGTCTGATTCTATTTTCCTGAAAGTATAGTATTATGAGTCATTTTCCCCCGTTCTAATGACATTCAAAACAAAAGCTCCTTTCTTGATGTTTTTTAATTACTTTAATCAAAACTAACTAAATTATCAAACAAAAGCTAAAGAGTTTAGATAAGTTTTGACTTAAAATTGGCAGTTTAATCAGTCTTAAACAACAATTCTAGCCCCCACTACCTTTTCTACTGGCACAAATTCAAACCTCTCATAAATTTCAATGATTACTCTCTCCTGAAGATAAAGTGCTTGCTCTTCTTTATTACCAATTTTAGTTAACCACTCCGAAGCATTTTCCAATATTTCGCTCTCTTTATCTGATTCCTTTATTATTTCTTGAACATTAATAGTAAAATTGTCAATTACATTATCAACATCAATTCCCTTATCCACTGGCGAGTACTGCATGAATCTTCCTATATTCGTCACATCCAAGATTATTATCTCTGAATCATGTCCTTTATCAAATATTTCATAAACTGGAATATAATATCCTTTAAACTTATAGAAACCTTCAATTTCAGTTGAAAAATCTTTCGCTTTGTCTTTTGGAAAATCACGATGCCATTTTGGAATATAAGTATTATAGTCAATATTTTTCCCAAAAAAATCAAAAACTGCATGGTTAACTGAAATAAATATCATCTTAGTAATATCTGAAGAACTTTCTAAATATCCCTCCAAATCATGCTTATCAATTACAGGAACTACCTTTTTTATATTTTTGATAACAGTTTTATTTTCACCTCTAACAATACTTCTTCCAAAATCAAATCCATCATCTATATCAATAAATTTAACATGCGGTTCAACAACATCATCAAAGAAAGCCGATTTATCAAAAAACGTATTGATTCCAAATTTTTTCTCGTTACCTTCTAAAACCTTTTTCGGCTCAATTTTAACTAAATTGTAAAAGTCAAAGATATTCTTAATTCCATATGATGAGTTTATATTTTTAACAACATTTTTCTTAAACTTTATAACTTTATCATTAGAAATTCGAGTATCTCTTTTAATTTGTCGTTCGATATTTTCTTGTTCTTCTTTAGCTTTTACTAATAGGCTCAAAAATTTATTGCATTTAGCTATTGCCTTTACAGATAAAATTAATTCAAATTCATTAATATTCGACTCAATAGACTTAAGAATTTTTGTTAAACTGCTTGTGTTCGCAGCTAAAAATGCCAAATCTCTTGAAGCTGGTAAATTTATACTGTCTATTTGTTCATCTGTTTTAATCTCTAATTTCTCTAATGCTAGCACTGCATATAAGGCTTCCAATTTACTTAAAAAATCAATACTATAAACTTCTTCTTCAAAATTTATACGTTCCCAGTCATCCCAGCCCCATTCTCTTTCTTTTTCGAAACTATGAGTAGTGATGAATAAATTTGTTAATTCCTTAACATCGGTGGGTAAATTATTCTTTATTTGAATTAAGAAATCTAAAATATCATGATGCTGACTTTCTCTAACTTCATGGAGTACCCAGCTTCCAAGTCCAAATAAACATTGATTTTTTAAATTTTTCAATTTAACATATAAGTTATTCTCACTAAAATCTCCAAATTCGTATTCATTATCAATTCCTTCAAAAATCTTAAGCATTTTTCCCAAGATAGTTTTAAAACTTTTAATATCACGATAATCATAACATTGCTTTAATAAATTTTGAAAAACCATTATTATATAAAATGCAAAATCCAAAAAATCAGATTCCAAGAAATTTTCTTCTTTATATTCGTATACTAAATAAAAATCGGATAGCTCTTTTATATATCTCCAACTTCTATCAATCATAAATGCTGATATTTCTTCGTTCTTATCCCTAATTTCAAAACCTTTAATATACGTCAACTGTGGATAATAAATAAAACTCTGATATATTAAATGGTCTCTATTCTTAATGGCAAGTTTTGCTATTGAAATCGGTACATACGCTACATTCCTAATAATATCTTTGTTTTCAGACTCCATTGCTTTATCATAGAATTCTCTTATATCATATAAAATCCAATCTAAAGGCTTGAGTCTTTCGTTAAAGAAAGCTGTTCTTTCGTTCTCTGCTTGAGCCTTGGAAAATCCGCCACCATATTGTTCCATGAATTCAAATAGCTCTTTTATCATCTCATTATAAAGCGAAAGAGTCTTTTTTAAATCCTCTATTCTTTCATCTTTAATCAATTGAATACATCTTTGCTTCAATTTCGATAATTCAAACCTTGCTTCTTCTTCATTATCTCTAATTTCCTTTATAACAAATATTAATTTTATTTGCTGTTTAACATCATTTAATAACTTATTATTGTTTTTAATTACATCTTTGCTAATCTGCATAAGAACGGTATTTTCTGTCACTTTTGTATCTGCTAACGCGGTGATATATATAAGCGGACTTTTCTTCTCTTTTGTAGTATTCGAAGTGAAGTCTAAATCTTTCTCATACCTTGAAACTATCTCATTTTCAAATGGAAGTGTCCTAATCAAATCATTAATTAGAACTTCCAAATTCAAAAAGTTAATATCAACTATACTTCCATTCAAAGGAGCTTTAATTTTTATATATTTTTCTTTAGAAACAGGCCCAAATGGTGTTATAGAAATCACTCCATCATATTTATCATTCAATTCTTCTCCAACTGAAAAAAGCTTATTGTTACTTATTCTTCTTATAATTTCATCATTCATAATTTTTATAAAATTCCTCTTTAAAATATCAACAAAAACTTTAATTTTAGCCTTTTCTAAATCATTTGCTCTAATTAATATTTCAATTGTTCGACCTAACGAGTAAATTACAGCCAGACCAAAGCAACATACCACAAAATAAATAAAATAGTTTAATTCCCCCATTAACAATATTAGATAAATAAAAATCCCACTTGTCAATAGTGGAAAAAACATACTCCTGTATAATAATACTTTAGCTTTTTCAGTATCTTCTTTATCCATTAAACTTTGTGCTACAAAAAAAGCTAAACCTATCAATATTGCTCCTATGCCCGTATTAATTGAAATTAGATTCTGAAAAATCGGAGTATTATTCTTTATTACAGGTATCTTTATTGTATTAAACACTTCAAATTCAAGAAAATAACCAAACTTTGATTCTAAACCAATCTTCGATATTATCGCAACAATTATAAAAACCGTTGAAATTTTTAAAAAAGAACTAACCGAAGGTATCCATAAAGGTCTATGCTTTTTATTAATAAGTTTTTTATACTTCTTGTTAGTTTTAATATCTTTACTCACTAATTTTATTAATGTATTTTCCTTTTCAAATGAGTATATTTTATTATTTTTAAATCTCAATAAAATTTTTTTTACAGTTTTCATTCTTTTCTCCTATATAGTGTCACTAGGGACGGGGGTCAATGACACCTACTGTTCTCTTTTCAGTTTCTGAAAAATATCCCTATTTAATCCCACTATCTCTGCGATCTTTCTCTTTGACAAATTTGTTTTATCTTCCATTAATTTCCTTATTATAATCACTCATAAATAATCTCTCTCTCAAAATGAATAACACTCTCAAACAAATCTTTCCCTAAATAACTGTTATAATAATTAGTCCTTTTGATCCAATTATTCATTTCATCATACTCATATACTGTAATATTATTGCTTAAAAAATCTCCATTTGGGAGGGTTGTCTTTGACTCTATTTCATTGTTGTTTTCATCGTATTTTATTGTCTTTGTTGACTTTAGTTCTCCTGCTTCATCTTGCACTTCTACTTTGACTAGTAAATCATTTTCATATGTATATGTACTAATGCTTATACTAACTTCATAAGGCATATCTTCATAATCCTCTACTTTTGTGTCTTTTACATTTGTACTTTTTTTACTAATTCTCGATTTGTAATAAAAATAATCAGTTTTTTGAATTAGTTGCCCTTTTGAATTGTATTTTTCTTTAAATCTGTTTTGCTCTTCGCCATTACTCATTAACACTTTTACTTCATATTCTTTTTTGAGTATGTTATATGTATAGAAGGCCTCATGTTTAAAGGTACCATCTGCTTGATATGTTTTTGCACTCTCTAACATTTTATTGTGGTCATACTCATAAAATGTTGATTGATCTAAAATAGCATTATATATATCCCAACGTGTCAAAGCGTAAATCAAAATGTTATTATTATAACTCTTCTCAACTGTGCTTTTTTCCTTTCCCTTTGAATCTACTACTACGTATTCTATAGGGAGATTATTTTTATAAGTTATACTTGTTGTTTGATAGTATGGTGTTGTTCCATTTATAATTTCTACTTTATCAACTATATCTGCCGTGATTATTGACTCAAAATCACTCATTGAGCCATAAGTCTTTGTTATTGTTTTGCTTACACTTCCATTTAACTTTTCTTTTTTTGCCATTGTGCTACTTTTCATAATATGGACTGATTGATTGTAATAATTTAATGCAACAAACAACCCAAAAGATATGAGAAAAAAAATTATTATGCTACTTACCTTATTATGTTTTTTCATCCCGACTCCTTAATCTCTTACATAGCGTCTATATTTTTTCAGAACTTGTATCAAAACAATTACGGGTTCGCAATGTCATAGAGGACAAGTTAAAACGACACGTCATTCACTCATTATTATAATTAATAATTTCTATTCAACTCCAATATCAACTTTTCATCTCAAACTCTTTAAATAATCAACATACTTCAATACTTCCTCATACTCAATATCACTTAAATCTAACTTCTCAATATTATGTTTAATTAAATGATTTGAACCTTTTTCTTTATTTAAAAAATATGTCGCTATAGTTCCAGTTAACATAGATATAAATCCTATACCTATAAACATTAATATTACTGCGATTATTCTTCCACCTAATGTAACAGGTGATATATCCCCATAACCCACAGTTGTACATGTGACAAAACTCCACCAAAATGCATCTACCCAACTATTGATCGTAATTTCTAACTCTGCATAGTAAATGCCTACCGAACCTATAATAATTGCAATTATTGTGGTCAACAAGACATATTGAAATCCATTGGTTTTAAGAAACTTTTTTGATTTATTATAAAATCTCATAATTATTGCAGCTACTTTTACAAAGCGTAAGAGTCTAAACAATCTTGCCAGTCTCGCTAATCTTGCAATTTTAAACATAGCAAAAGGAATTATAGCTATGAACTCTGGAATATGTGTCTTTATGTATACTTTTCTGTTTTTAGCCTTGTATAGAAAATAGAAGTAATCAATGACGAAAATAAATAATGCAATCCAATCTATTGTTTTAAGAACTACAGAATTTGATATATCTATATTCCCACCTAAGTCCATTATTGCAATTATTGAAATAAATAATGCCAACAGTAACATAAATATTTCATAAAAAATTTTCATATATTTACCTCAACACATCCGCCTTCTTGTAACGATATCGTTTTGAAAAAATGACACTAAATACCATCACCCCTAAACAACTTCCCTATACAACAATCTAACTCTCTCAAAATCCTTCATCAAAATAATCTCATCAAATAATTCATCTTCAATAACAAACTCATAATAAAAAGCATCTGCGCCTATTATATGTTCTAACAGTTCGATTGCTTCATCCTTATATCCAAGTATGGCTAGTAGCCTGCTCTTTTGATACTGATAATCTAACAAGTATTCATTTTCTATTTCAATAAGCTTCTCATAAACTTCTAATGACAACTCATATTCTTTTATTAGAAAAAGTGTATCTGCTTTATAAAAAAGTATGGTTTCATTGTCATTTTCTATCTCTAGTATTAAGTTATAGTACATGATTGTTTTATTGTATTCTTCAAGATAATAATGTGATTCTGCAAGATAAAACAAACAATCAATATCGTTTTCTACTAATTGGTTATAACTTTCAAAGTAAGATATTGCCTCTTCATAACTTCCACTATCAAACGATACCAATCCCATCCCATAAATAGCATATTGATTATCTGATTCTGCATTAATTGCTTCTAAGTAGTATCTCTGCGCTGTATCCATATCCTCTAAACCATAATATGAGTTACCCATATTTGTTAATGTTATGGAATCATTTGGCTCTAATTCTAATGCGCGATTTAGATATTCTAATGCACTTTCATATTCTTCCATATCATTTAAAGCCCAACCCAGATTATTTAATACTAAGTCATTTTTTTTATCTTTTGCTAAAGCTTTTTTATAATATAGTAACGCCTCTTCATACTGCCCCGCCATATGATACTCATAGGCTTGATCTTGTATTTCGTCATTAGAGTATTCCATTGATAATCCAAGATACATAATCAACATGCTAATGATGAAAACAATAAAATAAAATTTTCTTATACCAATGTATTTACATAAATCTTTTACAAGACTCGTATTCATTATTGATTTTGGCCTTATTAGTAATAAAATAAATAAAACTATGCCTATAATTACTAATAGATATGCTAATAAACTATATGTCATAATCATTCACTATTTGATTTCTGGACTTTGTAGTGATGAAGTTGTATTATCATATGATTCCATTTCACTATTATCAGACGAGTGTTCTGATGTATTATACTCATCTGATAATGGGTCAGGTCCGTATTGATTAAACCCTGTAGTCCCCTTATAGAACCCAAATAGTATCCCCGCATATAAGTTTGCTATTGGAATAAATGCTAAGATAACAAAAGAACCTGGTTTATCTAAATCATGTGCTCTTTTTATCATTACACATATACTTGCATATTCTGTAGCTATAAAACCTACTACTAGCAATAGGGTCCCCATAGCCCCACCTATTACGCCTACAGAGTAATAAACAATCCCCCAAATTAAACCTATTAATAAACTATATCCCCAGTAAAGTGATCTGTTAAATCTTCCATGATAATTAAATAAATTCCCCATATGTATTTCTCCCTTTTTTATAGTATATGTGACCCAATAATTCTATCTAACTTTCTTATATCTACACCTTTTTTAAGATTTAACTTAAAGTTTCCTGCTCTTGTCCATAACTGTATCTCTGAGTTAAAGTCCAATAGTTTACCCGAGTTTTCACTTGAATACATAACTATTGATTTGAAAGGTATTGTATATACTTCTACTTTTTTTCCAGTTATGCCTTGCTTGTCTGCTATTATTATTCTTTTGTTTGTTACTACTGCCACATCTCTTATGGTTTTGTAGGCTACTTCCACCTCTTCACCATCAATCAATATCTCTTGAACATCATTTGGTACATCTGCTTCGCTAATAAAAGTCCAGTTCATTATTTCTGCCGCCATTTTTGTCTCTCCTTATTATTTTGATATATATTTTTTTAACTATCCTTATTATATTAATTTGTACATGATATTCCTACATAATCTTCTTTTCATAATCACTATCAACAAATTCATATTGAATATCCTCTAGTTTTATAAGCTTCATATCATTTTCTTTTATATATCGATTAACAGCACCATGAATGAGTAGTTTTTCAGCTCTTTTATATACAAACTCTCTATAATACTCTTCCTCTGTATAATCAAACTTTTCTAATAGTAATTTTTGAAGAATAATTGCTTCGTCATCTTCATCTAGTGGTTTTAATATATCCTTCTGATATTCTACAAATGATTGTATTTCTGCTGCACTTACTTTCAGATTATATTGTCTTGCGAATGCTACTTCTTTTTTATGTATTTTAATTTCATCAAAAGCTTCTTTGTATATATCATCTGATTGTCCTTTAAAAAGTATTGTTGTTAATACAAGTTCTTCAATTTCACCGATTGTCACATTTTCATTTTCAACTATTGCCACTATTGCTTTGGAAGAAGGCGAATTTTTGTTCGTAGCTATATAATTATCTTCTTCGAGATTCCTTACTCTTTTGATTACCTGCTCTGCACTCATATTGTTTTGAACGGCCTCTGTTGATTCTCTATCAGATTTTGTTTTTTTACCCTCAAAAATTATAGGGCGCGCTACAAGTACTATAGCAAGAAATACGATTAGTATTAGTATATATTTTGACTTCATTATCTGTCCTTTCTACAAAATGCATTTAATATATTTCCGTTTGGCTTCCCCCTACTACTTTTAGTGGCTTTATGTGCCAATATCATCATTATACGCCCACTGTTGGACAGACTATGACCAATTGGATGTTTTTTACATAAAAATAAGCAAGAAATATAATGATATACTTCTTGCTTTATAATTTACAGTTTCTAACTCTTTCTAATCATCTGCATTTTTCTCTTTTAACATATATTCATTGGCAACTTTTACTACTAGGTCTAAACTCTCTCCATTTCTTGGATATATGCCATAACCAACACTCGCACTTATTTTTATTTTCTTGTCATTTATTTCATAGTCAAAAAGAACCATACTTTCTATTACATTTCTTAATATGCCTATTTCTTTATCTGTATGATACCCTGTAACCATTACTATAAATTCATCTCCGCCTATTCTAAATACTTTAAAGTCTTCTATTGGTAATGCTTCAAGCTTTTGTGCAAATTCTATAAGTATGGCATCGCCTATTTTTTGACCATAGGTATTATTTATATTCATAAAATTATTTATATCCACTACATAAACAATAATCTCGTGATCTTTTTTAAGTCGTTTTTTTTCATTGTCAAAATAATAGTCATGTAGATAGTTTCTATTGCATATGCCACAAAGAATATCTTTACTCTCTCTATTACGTAGTAAAAATCTTGTACTTATCATCATATAAAATAAAAATGCCAGTATGATAGTAATCGCTATGGTTAAAAATCTTAAATAATTTAACGCTCCTGAAGTTTCTTGCCAGCCGCCTTGTGGCTCTATGACTACTATCCACTTGGAGTTTAACATTTCAACTTCTAATTCTATACCTTCTCTATCTTTGATTCCACTATCACCGAGAAATGGTGCATTTGGAAAACTGTTTTTGTTATATATTGCTACATTTAAATCAATATCATTTGCCAAATATTTCAAATTTGCTATGTATTGATCGGCATCAAGAACTACACTTATTTGCCCCCAATAAAGATCATCTATAACAATGGGTATCCTTGCTATAAAACCTTGCCCACCTTGTATTAAATTTATTGGTCCAATAAATTTTTTGTTTAATGAATTTTTCACTTCAATAATAGCGTCTCTTTGTGTATCAATTTTTTCTAAATCAGTTCCTATAGCTTTTTCATTGCCTTCTTTTGGATATACCCAAGTGATTGTAGTGTCTTTAATAATAGATATATTTCTTATTAATGTCTCTTTTTCTTTTAACATCTGTTTTAAATATGTTAATGTTTCATCTTCAGATATTTCTGGATTAATTTGAATATATGTTAAGTACCCTTTTAGTAAATTTACATTGTCGTATATTTCTATCTCAGCAATAGAATGAAAACTAAGAAACCGCTGAAGTACCATGGCTCTTTCGTCATTTCTTTTTATATTTTCGTTTGTATTAATAATAGAAAACGCAAAAATAGTCACTACCAGAGCAAAAATCACACTTAATGATATGCCTATAATAGATTGTGTCTTTGAATTTTTCACTTTCATAATAAACTCCTTCAATATTTTGTATATATATTATATCATTACTTGTTCTCATTGTCTGATTTTTCTGTGTTTGTGTATTATCATTATTCTCTCCTCTACTATTTCACATACGTTGTAAATGCATGTCTTTGACAGATTTTTTTAACTATACTATACTTAAAAAAGTTAACTGTCTATTATTATATGATGTCGAGGTAAGCTGAATGTATAACATGCTGTTTCACTATAAAAAGAAATTATCTTCTGATGCAATTATTCAATTTAATAAAGATATAACGCATATCAATTTATCTAGAATAAGAATTCTTGTTGCCATAGCCCTAATCATTGAGACGATCTTAGCAATTTTGTTCATGCTTGGTATTTTTAATGGCGATCAAATTATTTTAAGAACAATAATTTCTATTGCTTTTTTATCTTTAATAATTTTATGCTTATCTGTTCTAATAAATAATAAATCTCAAAAAATAAAAAGCATATTTATTGCAGTAGCTGTCAATGCTGCTATATTTTTCTCTATCTTTGTAACTAATCTGCTATTTCTTTCAAATGCATTCGATGTTTCTTTGTTTTTAACTTTTATCTTCGCAATAAGTATTACAATAATTACTGAACCAATTTGGGCGATTGCTAGATACTTAGGTGCTTTAACTGTTTTTTGTATCATGTTATTTATTAATGGATTCAACGGCATTCAACCTACTATTCTTATTAATACTTCTGCATTTGCAGTAATCGCTGTTGTTTGTTCAATCATAATATATAATGATGCGCTAAAAATATTTATAGAAAAACAAGAAGTAGAAAAAGCACAAAAAATTCTTGAATATATGTCACATACTGATCAATTAACTGGTTTAAATAACAGACGTAAGATTGACGAAATATTAAATGCTGAAGCTGAAAAAACATATGATGAGAACTATCACCTTTCTATTGTTTTGCTTGATATTGATTATTTTAAACAAATCAATGATGCTTATGGACATTTAATCGGCGATGAAATATTAAAGGATTTTTCTGATTTTATATTATCTAAAGTATTGAAAGATGACATAATAGGACGTTGGGGTGGCGAGGAATTTATAATAATATGTAAAGATACAAGCCTTGAACAAGCTATGAGTAAAGCAAATTTTCTACTTTTAAGCATTAGCAATCACTATTTCCCACATGATATTTCGCTTACAGTATCAATGGGTGTAAGTTGTATGAATAAAAAAATAGAACCTGCCACATTACTTAAAAATTGTGATCAGGCTCTATACCGTTCTAAAGAAAATGGTAGAAACCGTATTGAATATATTGCTTAAAATAATTTATTATAATATTTTCTATATAATCTATTCCAAAATGCACTGTGTTTATAATAATCGTTAATGGTTATTTCTTTTATTATTGGTTGGTCTATTCTTAATTCCTCTACTACTTCTCCGTTTACTTTAAATGTAAAATATACTTTATCTTCAAACCTAATAGGCTTATCATAGCCGCTATGATTAAATCTAAAAGCATACTTACCTTTTGCTTTTTTGTTATTAAAACCTTCATCTAACATATCCTGAAAGAGTGCTTCACCTATTCCTCGAACACTACCTCCAACATTTATTTCAAAATTAACTTCTTTATCTGCATATTTATTTACATCTCCTATATACTCTACGATGACTACACTTTTACCTAGATTTCTTGACTCTTTATCATAATTAACTTGTCCATCTTTCTTGACGTTTAATACGACGGCTTTCCATTCATTAGATTCTCCATAATAACCAAACTGAGTAATTGCATGATTATCAGAGAAATAAAAGTATATAGAAAACACAAGCATTAGAATTATATACAATAATATACTTTTTCTCATGACTCAACCACAACTATTTCTTCAAACTCATTTTGTGATGAAACCTCTACCTTTTTAAAGCTAGTTATAAATATATATCCCCAGATAACCATAATTAAGCTCTCAGCTCTCATTTCTCCTATTAGGAAAGCATTTCCTAATAGCACATATAACCTTAAAGGAATAGCAACTTGAAATTTATATGCGATTAAAAGGGTAATTAAATTGATTGTATAAAAAGTCGGTAGAACACTGGATATAGCTATCTTTATACCATCAGCTTTCCATTTTCCTCTTTTATCTTTTTCTGTTATAAATCTTCCCATACCAATTAGTCCACCTATAATGGCAAATAATATGTAATGAAAGGCTCTACCATAGAAAAAATAACTCATTACGAATTTCATTGACGCATAATTTTTAAAATAATTTTCTATTTTTGCTCCAAATAATAATAAAATAACAATACACACATATGATAATATAAACACATTTGTCTCTTTTTTCATGTCATTTCCTCTTTTCAGTTGTTTTATATATTTATCTTACATTGCAACATAGTCAGATGATGTCTATTTCACTAAAAAAAGCATCCTATTGGATGCTTTTAGATGTTTATAGCTATTCTGTTACTAATTTTAATATCATTTCAGAACAGGCTTCTTTTGTTGTTAAATCAAAATGTGGCATTTCAATTTCCGGTTCTGGGGAGTGCCCACTCCAGTACGATGGTACTTGATGGACAAATCCACACTTCGGACATTTATAAAAAACTGCTTCCATATAACTCTCCTTTACATCTCTTATTATATCAAATACTATGGTTTTTCTATAACCATATCATTTACATAGACACCTTTATGATCTATAACAGTACTAACAATTTGCATAGCAACATTTTGTGGCTTCAAATATTTATTGATATCTCCAGGAATTTCAATCCCATCCCAAAATGCTGTATTCATACCTCCTGGGTAGACACCGTAAATCTTTATTTTTGTGCCTTTATAAGTCTCCTTTAGTGCTTCTGTAAAACCTTTTGCCCCCCATTTTGCCATGCAGTATATAGATTCGTTTATTTTTCCTTTTAAACTAGCAGTGGACATAATATTAATTATGTTACCTTCGTTGCCGTCCATCATTTTTAGTGCATTAGATGTCATTAAAGCCATTCCAATTACACTGCCTTGTAGCACTTCCTCAATATGGTCCATGGATATTGCGTCTGCAGGTCCAAAAACACCTTTTCCGGCATTGTTAAAGAGATACTTGACTCTTAGGTTGTTATTCTCTAAATATCTATAAAAATCCAATACTGCGTCCTCGTCGCCTATATCCATTCTATAGCCGAGAATGTCCACATCGGGATACGCTTCTCTTAATTGTAATTCCGATTTTTTTAGTTTTTCTGCATCTCTACCTATGATGCATACATTAATTTGTCTTTTAGCCAGTTCTCTCGATAGTTCTAAACCAAGTCCTGAACTACCTCCTGTTACTACTGCATAATTTTTCATAAGCGCCTCTTTTCTATAAGTGCTTGATCATGACTACATTGTTTTCTTCTGTAATGACTTTTGTACCATCGATATATTGATAGCCCATTTTTAAATAAAACGGGTAAGCTGTTAAAGATGCATATAACTTTATGTCCTTTATCTCTTTACTGTATCGGTCTTGTTCTAATTCTTTAATTATTAATTGACCTATGCCTTTTCCTTGTAATTCTGGTTTTATAAATAGAGTCAATAATATAGCTGTGTCTGGCTCGTTGTCAAAGGGGCCGATTGCGCCACAACCAACAATCTCTTCCTCATTGTTGTTTATACTAACAGCAACATAAAAATGGGTATTATCATCTAATTGTTTTAACTTCCCATTTCTATAAATATCAGCTATTTCATCCATTTCTTCTAAAGGATATTGTTTAATATTGACTTCGTAAAAATTTCTTATAATGAGTTTCAAAACTTGCTGCTCATCTGATGGACTATATCTTCTGATGATTATATCATTTGTCATAGCGATTTTTCTCCTTACATATATAATAAACAGCCTGCAAATTTTTTTGTAGGCTGCCATTTATTGTCATTATTTATTTAATTGCCTCAAAGTATCTAAATCATTGCTACCAAGACGCCAAATATCAATTTGGTTATGGCCACTTTTTATTATTATATCTTGCCATTGTTTTATTGTTATATCATCGCCATACCAGACTATATGGTTTATGCCTTCTTGGTCTTTATATTCGAAATTCAGTGATTTACTTACTAAATCTCTTTTGGGTGAAATATTATATGTCTCGATTAATTCATTAACCATTTTTTCAGTCAAAGGCTTTACCTTATTATTGGTCCATTGAAAGCCACCCACTGATAGTGCATATCTAATACATAACTCAGATTGGTCAAACTTATTAATGCTATTTATTATAAATGACTCGTTTGCTTTTGGCCCTGGCCCTGAATGATAACCAAATAAATTGTACAACATAACCACATATGTTGGTCCTTTTGGTAAATCTACTTTTTCTATATGCAGCCCAGGCTCTAATACTACCCTTAATTTTATATTTTTAGCTATACATTCTTCATTAAGTCTTTCTAAAAAACCAGCATACTTTGACCATAAATCATAATCATTTTTAATGCCTTCATAATCAATTTCTATACCAGAAAAATGATTTTTTTCTACAATTTCAATGATTTGATAAACGTGCTGATTTATAGTATTACTATCTTCAAAAAAGCTATTAAGTATATCCGTATCTTTTAAGCTACTTGTTCCATTCTCTAATTCTATGTCATTTACTATAGTTAAATAGGTTGCTACATCATCTTTTTCTAACGTGTTTTTTAGAGTGTTCATTTGATCAATAAATTTTTCAGGTATAAATAAATCTTTATTTGCATTGAAATATGCAGCAAAAAACATCACGCTATGCAAGTTATCTCCTAATACTTCTAATTCTTTATAGACATTTTCAGTATCCCAGTAAGTAATCCATCCACTATATTTGGTATTATGATCAGCTGTTTCTTCAATCTGCTCATTATTATTAATTATTGCCTTATCCGGCTCATTGACTGTTAGTTCTTCTATCTTTTGTTCTCGATCTTCTATGCAGACTTCTTCTGATGGCAGTTTTTCATCAGTTTCATCATTAGCCGTAATCATGTCAAGTTGCTCTTCTACTGCCATATTTATCTCTTCATTATTTGGTCCTTGGTTTGAAGCTTTTTGATTACAACCAACGCAGAACAGAAGAATCAGCAATACAAGGCTAAGAAATATATGCTTTCTACTAATTGTAACCACTCCTTATAATGTGTCTATGAACCATTTTGTTGTCTTTTCCCAAGCATTTACTACATAACCACTATATAACTCAAATCCACTGAAATTATGATTTACAATATCAGTTTGCTCAGTTGTGTCTATTATTACTAACTTGTTAAATATAGCATCATATATACTGTCTGTGAGATTTCTCTGACTATAGCCTACATCATTACTTGAAGCTTCTAACATAATTCTTGAATAATGACTGTCTTCTAGATTTATATTTTCAAATAATATTTTTTCATCTAAATATACATCTAAATCTTCATTTTCACAGACTAGTTTAATGGTTCTTTTACTTTGATGTTTGAATTGTATAGTTGGTATATATGACTCAGCACCTTCTTCTACACTTCTTACTTCTTCGGGTACATGTATTGGCATTTCTTTAATTTCATTTGTCAATGCAAGTGATGCTTGCTCGTCTTCTTCTTTTGATGCAAACTCGATTTCATCAAATACATTTAAGTCTACTGTAGCTACTTTTGTTTTATTTCCATTTACAGTCCAATAAAGATTTGCTGTGGTTCTATTTAATTCTATTTGAATCGCATTATCCATAGATTCATCTTCTAATACATAGACGCTTTGTGAACCGTAAATATTACCATTTATTTCTGAATTAAACTCATAGTTATTGCTCAGGTTAGGATATAGTATAAGTCTTCCATAACCTTTTGGTTCTGATGTTATTATTATACTTTCATCCAAATACTCTACTGCACCTGACACTCTGTGCCATTTGCCTGATTCTTTTGAAGAACCTGCAACAAACTCTACAGGCATTTTAGTATCTGCAAGAACCTTCATAAGGAGATGGTTTACTGGCCAATATGCTTGTGGTTGTACACGTGTTAAATCGTAAATATTTGTATTTATATCGTTAAGGGAATCACCCTCACGGTTAAAGTTCATGTCAAAATACCTGAGTATCTGCCCAGAATTTACATCACTAACTTTATCATTTGTACCAAATTGACCAGAGTTGGAATGCATTAGAATATATAATCTAGGCATTACATCAACTTCTTTTGAGTATATATTACTCATTTCATCATAATCTGTTACTATTCTATCGTACATTTCACCATAGTTTTCTTTAGGAACACCATTGGCATCTCTAATGAAATCCATTAGATAATGATCATAGTCTCTATCAAAATATTGTGATAGCAATACAAATTCGTAGGCATTTAACTCGCCTACATAATTTTCATATCTATCAAATACATTTATATATGATAACCTATACCCATTTGTTCCTATTTCCCAATAGCTACTTTCATCAAGGTCCATTAGATCTCGTGCATTTAAAAATTTGTTGTCTTTCTTTTCAAATTTATTAGCATAAGTGAGTATCGTTGCTTTATAATTATGTTTTTCTAATACTCTATGTGCAAATAATGCTGTATCTCTTCTACCATCTTCAAACATTAAAAACAATGCTTTTTTGGGTAGTGGCTTATTATTATTATAAAAATCAATAATGTCTGACTGGGTTATTGTTACATACCCAGAATCTTTTAATGCTTTTAAATGTTTATCTAATAGTTCTGCTTCGACTAATGTATCGGATCCTGCCTGCTCAACACCAAAATATGAAACTGCAATAAAACTATTGCCTTTCTCTTCTGTAGTTTGTTGTTGATATTTTTTTAAATCAAAAAACAAAAAATACAATGCTAATATTAATAGTAATATCAACAATAATTGAAGGACTGTTCTGGTTTTTTTATAAAAATTCTTTTTGCGGGTATACTTCGATTTGCCCATTTAAGCAGCCCCTCCAGTCTTTTTCTTTGTTCTTTTTCTTTTTCTTTCATTTTTATCTTCCAATTCTTTCATATCCTCTGGCGTTAAACGTGTACCCCAAGTAGACTTCCAAAAAGTCAGCCAAGCTATAGGCATTTGCCATAAAAGAACTGCTTCATAAAACAAGCAAAAAACAACACCATAATACCACGTTGTACTTTTTCTTAATAGCATCTGAGCAACGCTCATTAATGATGCCATCATTAGTATTCCAAGTAAAAAGGTTTTAGGGAAAATACTATATAAAATTGGAACATATATCAAGTTGTATAGTACGACAATAGGTGCTGCGATTGGTACTATTAGTCCGGCGTAAAACGCAAATGCCATAAAGGGCTCTTTACGCCACATAAACCTTGCCGCAATAATTGACTCTCTTAGCCAAGAACGCTTCCACCTCATTTGTTGCTTTAAAAATACTTTTAGTTCTTTTGGAACCATTGTCATACAAACAGCACTATCTTGGTATGCCGTTCTATGGCCTTTAAGTACAAAATTGGTCATTGCTCGATCATCACCAAAAGTAGCCCTTTGTCCTAGAAATTCTTGATTTAACCAATTGTCAAGATTATCCTTTACGATACTTCTTTTATAACAGGATAAAGGACCAGAAAGGCATGTAACTGCATCAAAGTAGCCTTCTGCTGCTTTCATTATTCTAAATGCAATATAGTATCTTACTGACTGCATTTTTGTAAGCCAGTTTGTATATGTGTTTGCAACATCTGTACGGCCTGCTACACCACCCATTTTGGGATCTTTAAAAGGTTGTACCAAATGTCTAATTGCAAATGGATCTAAAAAACTGTCTGAGTCAACAAAAACTAGCAAATCATGTTTAGCTATTTTGGCTGCTTCTGCTAGAGCTTCTCTTTTTCCTTTATTCTCTGGTTGAAAAATACATTTAATCCGCTCTTTTGTTTTATAGTATTTTTCTTCTCTATATAATGCTCGTACGATATCCTTTATTCTAAAAACGGATTTATCATTGGAGCAATCGTCTACCACAATGACTTCAATTTTATCTATTGGGTAATCTTGATTTACACAACTCAATATAGTTTGTTGTATCCATTTTTCTTCATTGAAACATGGAATTATTATAGAAACTCCAGGTGTAAACTTGACATCTAGTGGTACGGTTTCATATAAAGATCCAAAGAAATAGCGACTTAATAAAAAAACGGCTGCTACTATACTATAGAGATACAAAAATTTATTATATTTAAAATAGATAACACTTTCTGCTCTCATCATCAATATAAATAATGTTATAAACAACATAAAAATTGATGATATTGCAATAAAGTATCTGTCCTTTTTCTTCTTTACAAATTGGGTTAAATCTTCATCAAAAGCAAATCCACACCAGTATTCACCATCTTTTTCCTCAAAACGAACAAAAGTAGCATTGACATTCATCTTCATTTCATAACCTTCTGGCATAGAGCCTGGCTTTACATCAAAATTTAGCTTTACAGATTTACTTTTTCTTAACATAGCTACATTTCTCTTGTTTTTTACCCTCAACAAAATACCTGTAGTAGAAATATCTATACTTTTACACTTAAACTTATCAAAGGGTCTTTTACTGCTCTTAAAACATGAAACAGCTACATCTAGGCCTGCTATATATCTTATTCCTGCTTTTTTAAACTCTATATAGTCTTTAGATTCATTATTACCTGATTTTGCCAATGTTTCTCCACGTCTATCTAGCTTACTTCTGTTAATATCTGGGCTAATTACATTTGATAATAAACGCCTATCTTTTCTTACATGCATTAGCACTTCATTTTGCTCATCTTTTACTGGTCTTACTTTTTTTCTTCTTAGCTTTTTCAACATGGTGACCCCTCCTTTCTATTTAAGATAATCGCTTAATTTTTTAAATGAATAACCTTGCTCCTTATAATAAGGAATTAATACATCTAATGCATCAGCTGTATATTTACTCTCATCTGACATATGCATAACTATAATACTTCCGGCAGTCACTTTTTCTGAAAACATACCTTCTGTAAAATTATTTATTATTTCATCTGCGCTCTTTGCTTCGTAGTCATGTGAACTAATTTGCCCACTAACAATATGATCATAACCTGTATTCATAATTGCATAAAACCCAAGTTTACTAATAGCCAAAGTAGGCATTCTAAAAATAGATACGATAGAATCAGTGTCTCCTACATATCTTTCCATTTCAAGTTTTGCGGCCATTATATCTGCCATAAATGCATATGTTTCTTCATCATTATCTATCATTGCTATATAATGTGAAAACGTATGATTTCCAATATCATGTCCTTCAACAGCAATAGCTCTTAATAAATTTGGATTTGTCATAGAATCAGATATGTCTAGTGATGCATTTCCAGTTCTAATGAAAAATCCAGCTTTGATATCATGTTTTCTAAGTACATTTAATAGTTTTGTAATTGCTATGTCCGAACCCCAGTCATCAAAAGTAATAAATAAATCTTTATTGCCTTTTGTGTCTAGTATCCCTGTAATATCAAAACCTTCTAGCTCCTCTGTTTCGAACCCAAAAAATTCATATATATCATCTACATGTGGTGTTCCGATATAACTTTCTCTGATATAAGGTAATAATGTATCTAAATCAAAAGGACGTACTCTTTCATCCGCATGAAATTCTTCTCTTCTTTCTTCTAATGGCTCATAAACTAAATCACTACTAACAAGCTCATGTACAGGTACAACTTCGTATGTTGTATTATACACATAATCATTTGTCATAATACGTATCAAATTTGTTAGATTATCAATATCTTCATAATAATCTAATCTAAAATAGATAATATCCCCTCTATAAAAAGATACAAACCTTTTTAAATAATCAGCTACGATAGCTTCTGCACTTGTGCTTTTGTATTTTGCTTTCATTGCGTTACGGTTAAATGTTATTACTTCATCATAACCATAAGACGAAGCAGCTTCTAATATAATATCCTTCGTATCTGTATATAGTGGCATGTAGACCTTATACGGGATATTAATATTGTTTATTTTATATAATTTTTCAATAGCTAAATCACCTGTACGTATGCTGTGCAGTATTTCTATAAATGATAATTGGCTAAGTTTTGAAGATAATGTATCATCGCCACCATTATAGATAAAGTGTCCTCTTCTAATGATTTCACTTATATTTTCTGTATATTTTTCAACTTCTGTCGTCGTTACAAAAAAACTACCTTTTACATTTAACTCATCAAGTACATCTAGTACTTTTAGTAGCTCGTCAGTTTTTCTCACATATCTAAAAGCATAGGATACAGCAGGTTGTGCAGTATATACATTTGGTATAACTTTTGCCAACTCTCCAGAATTTTGTTCTCTTAAGCTTTCATAAAAATTATTATATGTAGGTAAGACTGAAGCGTTTTTACTGCCATCATATGCCATCAAAGTACTTATTTTAAATCCAGTATAACCTTCTTCATGACCAAGGTTATTAATATATTCAAATACTGCTTGATCTTGCGTTGTATTGTTTAGGTTAAGATAAATTATATCGCCCTTTTCTAACCCTTTTTCAAAATATTTTTTCACTTCATATACTTGTGTATTGCTTGTTCTTAGTGGATTTTTATTATATGTTACTACCTTCATTCCAAGACCATTACATGCTTCACGAATTGTTGTCGTTACTTTCCCGCTTGGCGGGAAATAATAATATGAAGATATACCAAACTCTTCTGAAAGTATTTTATTTGTTTTCCATATTTCAAAACTAATTTGCTCATAATCTAACTGACTCATATCCTTTTTCTTTAACCCACCATTAATAATATGATGACCCTCATCAACAAGTCGTTGAATAAGCACAGGGTAATTTACTGCATCTTCACCTGTAACTACAAAGGACACTTTTTTTCCTGTACTCTTTAAATACTTAATCAAATCATCAACTGATTTGTCAGTAGATATGCCGTTAAATATATATCCCACTACCCAGTCATTTGTATATACCTTAGAAATAACTCGAGATAAATCACCCTCATTATTATATTTTTCATTTGCAAAAGTTTTATCAAAATCACTATCATGGTAGGCTTGAATATTTGCTATGGTTTCTATCTCCATATCATTGTTCTCAAGGGCCATAAGCAACCACTCAACGACTTTGGTTATATCTTCTTGTTTTGAACCTAAACCAATCTTTATTTTGTTTTCACTATCTATGCCACTTTCAGATACAGTATATTTTTCTGTATCATCTTCAAAACTATCATTGCTTTCATTTATTAGATCTTCTGAGATTTCATCTTCTTCAATATAATCTTGAATATATTCATCATTAGACAGTACACCAGTCATTTTAATGGATATTAGTGCACCGTTTTCTATATTTGCAATAAAATTATCCGCTTCTTCAAATGATTTAAAGCTTTGATAACTTAAATAATAATCTGACTTTACAACATTGTCATATCCTGATGCATAACTTGCATGTAAAATGTTGTTACTCAAATCTGTATTATTATATTTGATTAATTGAATTTCATTATTGATTGTTTCTTCCAGAATTTTTTCAGATAGGACAATGTCTTGGATGATTTCTGTTTCTTCGAATTCTTCCATATGCATTTGCCCTGATAAAGTATAGTTTCCTATTTCGTGATCCGCTTTTGTAATCTTTGTCATAAAGCTACTGTTTTCAGCAGCAGCAATCCCTTGAATAAAAAAAGTGCTTTTTACATTATAGGTATCCAAAATTTCGATTATATCATTTAATAGCTCTGGACTCGTAGTTCCATCAAAAGAAAGTGCTATCTTCTTTTCAAATGTACGGACACCACTAATCACACTAGATGTCTCTAGTGATTCTAAATTTTCATATGCTAAGCTGATTTCTTTATCAGCATTATATTTTTCATCATAATTTTTTGTTGCCGCTGGCATCAATCTTTGTCTTTGAAAAGTTGCTAAAGAAATAATCACAATCAGCGTAACTAACCCTAATACAAAATACCACCTATATCTTGTCATTTACTTTCACCCTTCTTTTTATAGCTTTTTGATTAATTTATTAGTATTTCTTCTGCTTAAAATTAACCATAGCTACACGACAGTATATTTCGAATACCTTACTCCCTACAAAAGGTTAAAAACATCCTTCAACATTTTTTTTCGCATATATACTTATAAATTATATATGAATGTTGTCAATAAGTCGATATATATTATGTATTCCACTAAATAAGTGTATCATTTGTGATTACTCATTATTTAAATGTAATTTTATTTCACTTTAAATGACATACATAACAAAGAGTAAAAAAGCAATTACTGATATAACTGCATCTTGAAATCTCATTTGAAAATGTCTTAGTTTATATAATACTTTATGTCCACTTTTTATGTATTTGATATAAATAACATATGCAAAACCAATCATTAGTCCATATTGAATATAATCTATAAGTAATTTGGTTAAATCTAGTTTCAAACTATAACCTAACCAATATTTCACTATATTATTTAAGTAATACACTTCTCCAACATAGGCTATTAGAATAATGCTCGCTAGTATGCCGGTCGCTACCATCGGCCCTTTCGCTTGCTTGTATTTTATTTGCTTTCTACCTTTAAAAATCATTGAAAATTTAACAAATGATAATATGGTTCCGAAATTAATTAATTGAAACATATAGTATTGGTAAGTATTTTCTATACTAGCTTTCATATAAGCTTTACTCACATGCCCTATAAAAAAAGGCGCACCTGATATGGATAAAATACCTATTATCATCATGATGGAAAGGAGTGGATATGTTTTTAACGCACCTTTTATTTCATTGATTTTTCTAGTACCATATCTATTGATTAATAATCCTGCACAAAGAAATAACAAGCTCTTGAATAAGAAGTGATTGAATAAATGTAAGTATGCACCAAACCTACCAATGTTATTATCCATAGCCAAACTCATCATAATCAAACCTATTTGCGATATTGTGTGAAATGCAAGTATCCCCTTTATGTCTTTTTGACTAATGGCGAAAAGGATTCCTGCAATTGCTGTAAAAAAACCTAAGTAAAAAATTGTTGGCATTATATGCATATTTGAAAAAACATCTAAAATACGAATCAAACCAAAGATTCCTGTTTTCACTAATAAGCCTGATAACAAAGCTGATATATACGCTGGTGCCGCAGTATGCGCTCTTGGTAGCCATTCATATACTGGAAATAACGCCGCTTTTACGCACATTGCTACAAAAAAACATGCAAAAGCAATAGATACATAGTCAACGCCACTACTTATTGTATAGTTTTGCAAGTACACTTTTGCTAATGATATATTTAATGTACCGATTTGATAATATAAAAATGCCAATCCTATAAGATAAATCATCATGCCAAAGCCATTAAAAAGCAGATAATACAAACCAGCTTTAACAGACATACCATCTTTTTTATAAATTATAAGAATTGCAGACAAAATAGTAATTAACTCTATTAGGACAAACAATGTAAAAAAATCATAGCATTGTACAAGCGCCATCAAACTACCCTCTAAAAATAGCATGAAAAACATAAACTTGCTGTCATTGCTTCTTTGGTTCCAACTATATATGAATACAACCCACCAAATAATAATCGACATAGCCATAAATAAAACACTTGAATAATCAACATAGAGCTCTATGCCAATGATTTTAGGAAATCCGCCTAATACATAACTCATATTTTCATAACTGATGACTCTGTAACTTATGATCGCACATAAGATGGTCATGATGAACTGACAAACAAATACCAGGTAATTTGTCTTTTTATTATTAAAAGCATAGATGCCAACCGATAGTATGATAGGCAGAAATATTATACCCATCATAAGTATTTCACTTTTCATGAGTATTCACATCCTTATCGATTAACTCACTCCAATTAAGTGTTCCATAATAATGATATATCTTTATGGAACACATTAAAGCAAGAGCAGTAATTGACGCACTGATAACTATTGCAGTAATCATTAGTGCCTGAGGTAATGGGTCTACAATGTCTTTAATGAGTGTACCTGCATTATCCGTCCCCATTATAGGAATATATTGTCCATCTTTTGATCCTATAATTATAAATAATAAAATAATAGCCGCCTGAACAATATTTAGGCAAATAATCGATTTAATTAGATGATCACTCGTACACACACCATAAATTGCAATGCAAATAATGATGATGGCAATAAATATGTCCATCAGCCTCTTCCTTCCTTAACGAATATAAATATTAAAGCCGTAAAGCCTATTGATACTTTTAAGCCGATTAATAGATTTAATAAAACAAGCTGTATTCTTCGACTAGAAACAGGAAAGCTAGTATCAAGAAAGTTGGTAAACATTTCACCTCTTATAATATAGGCAAGAGCTAACAACCCAATAATTGTTATAAATACGTATTTATCTGCCTTTAACATCTTATTAATTGAAAAAGGATGATCTCTCTTGATTAAAAAATACAAAAGATAAGCAGACGCTAATATTACGCCCCCTTGAAAACCGCCACCTATGGAGGTGTCTCCGTTAAAACTTATATAGATTCCAAATAATAAGATAAAAGGAAATATAAACTTACCTATAGTTATTAATAGCAATGACTGTTTCATAGTATACACCTCTAATATAAATCTTCGTCTTTTATAGCGATAAAAGCTACACCCGTTACTGCAACAAGCAATACAGCCGCTTCGAAAAAAGAATCAAATAAGCGATAATCTAAATATATCCCCGTAACTAAATTTTGAGAACTTGTATCATGGTAACCATTCTCAACGACATACCTATGGCTTAGTTGATTTTTGGGTATATCATTTTTTTGCACAGCAAAAAACAATGTCATCGCAAACATAAGCAATATTAATATTGAAAAATATTTTCCTAAAGATTTCATTGTTTTCTCCTAATCAATTGTTTCTCTATCTGATAATAGCCTTAGCTCCATATTCTTTATATCACTAACCCGTGTTTCTAATCGCCCGAGCATTATATTTGTCTTTTTACCAACTAATATGAACTTTTTTTTCGGCGCATTAATATCTATTATTAAATCAATGTCTTGTCTTCGAAAAATACCTGTCATGACCTTTAGCGTATTGCTCTCGTTTTCATTATTATCTACTATGTCTAGTTTCAAATTCTCATCATGACAAAATTGTTCCAAAACCTCCATTTGATCAAACTGTTCACCTATATTATTAATAACAGTAAATGTTCTTTGTTTTGAAATAGAAATCAAGAAAATCAGAGGTATTAATGCACTACCAACAACAATCTCTGCTAGTGCAACATCTGGCCCATGATGATAAAAATACAGGCTTGCAGCAACTAATGAAAATGCTGAAAACAATACAATTGTTCTTCCATGATTTTTTTCCCTTACTATAGCAATCGAAATGATGCACAAAAGAATAAGTAAAACATATTTAAGAATTATCATAACTCTTTCCTCGCTTCATTTTGACTTGCTTCATATGCTTTATTACATATAAGATGATTAACAATTGGATTTGTTAACAACACAAACCCAACAATAATAATTATTTTTAAAAACATAGCTGAAAAACCTGCTTTAATCATTAATGCAATAGCTAGTAGGATAAAACCAATTGTATCTATTAAACTAACTGAAACCATTTGCAAAAAAAGATTTTTTTTAGGTAGCACACCTATAAACCCAAGTGTAATTATTATCATTGCTAAAACCATAATAGCATTTGCGATCATTTTTTTTCACCTGCCCCAATAAATGTGGTCAATAAAACCAACAATAAAAAACCGATAATAGCATAGGCTATGACGATGTCCATAATTAAATCATTATTAGTCACGACTGCATATGTCATTGATAGCATTACAATAAGCATCGCCATAATGTTATATGCCAACAATTTTTCCCAGATTGTTTTGCTACCAATCAATCTAAATAAAATTATTACTATTCCTATTGTTAATAATCCATAAATTAAGTTATTCATAACTAACCTCTATATAAATGCTTCTTGCAACATTAAAATTTCATCAATTATTTGTCTTTCATCTTCATTTGATTCTATTGCACTGATTATTTTTAAATTTTGATTATCAATTGCCATTGTTACTGTCCCTGGGGACAATGTAACAACGTTCGCAATCATAGCGATAACAAAAGAGTCTTGTACTTTTAGTTCAATATGTATAATTCGATATTCAAATTTATTTTTTATCACTAGTCGACATTGACTTATTGCTGATTTTACAATGTGCCGGACTGACACTATAAAAAAGACACTGGTATTTTTTACAAATGCCCATTTGATATATTTTATATGCATTTGTTTTAATAGTATTTGCGTAGTTAAAATGACCAAAAAACTAAAAAAAGTGCCTGCAAAAAAGTTTGACCAATTGAATTCACCTGAAATGGCAAACCAAAAAAGGATGAGTAAAACATACAATTGAAAAAATCTAAACAATTTCTTCATGATGCCCTCCATTTCTCATTGGACTCTTCTACGACACTATCTTCTATTTATATTTTAATTTTTTTTTCACTATAAATCAACACTTCTTATGAAGTTCTGGTTGATGTATGTATTTTTCTTTATATTTTATTATAAAACTCTCCACATCTTCAATAGGCATTGGTTTTGCAAAATAATACCCTTGAATTTTATCACAACTATTGTTCTTTAAAAAATTAACTTGATATTTACTTTCTGCACCTTCTGCGACAATACTCGCACCTTTTATTTTTGCTATATTTACCATTCCTTTTACCAGTGCCTCATCATCTTTGTTTATACCTATTCCATCTATAAATAGTTTATCAATTTTAATATAATCAACGCCAAAATATTTGAGTCGACTTAGTGATGAATACCCTATTCCAAAATCATCAATACTAATCTTAAACCCTAATTCTCTCAGTGCTTCAATTTTCGAAATAAGATCTCCTTTTAATTCAGCAAATGCTGTTTCAGTTATTTCTATACAGATCCGTTCAATTGGCACATCGTTTTGCTCTACAATATTTTTTAAATTTAAAACCACACTTTTATCAATTAATGTTCTTGCTGATATATTGACTGCAAAAAGCATTTCGTCAGTCATGTAAGGTTTTGCTTCTTGACATACTTTGTTAAGCATATAGTAATCTAGGTATGTAATTAACCCATATTTTTCTGCTATTAATATAAAACTCATCGTGTTTAAATACTTGCCATCTTTTTTCCACCTAGCTAACGCTTCAAATGATAATGTGTCCGTCTCATTAATTGGTACGATTGGTTGATAAAAGACTTCGATATCATTATGATCTATGGCAGTAATAAAACTATCTTTAATTTCATTTTCTTTCTTTATTTCATCTGCAATTAAGTCACTATAAATCAAGAAGTTGTTTTTCCCTGTCTTCTTTAAATACTGCAACGATAAATTGGCTTTTTTTAGGTATTCCATATAATCTTCGATTCTTTCATCACAGCTTCCTGCAATACCTATACTCGTTGATAAAACTATATGGTGGTTATCTATACTGATTGGCTTATTTAGCTCTGTCACTAATTTCTTATAATATGACATGACTTCTTCTTCATTTGAACAACTATCAATTATAATTATATATTCATCGCTTGCTAGTCTACCAATATAGTCTGCATTTACATTATTTTCTTTTATGATCCGCGCATACTCTAATATGACTTTATCACCAAAAGCCCTTCCAAAATTATCATTCATATTTTTAAAATCATCCATATTAATAATCCCAACACAAAGATGTTGTCCATATTTCAAACTATCATTCTTATTCTCAAGATAATCTAAAGAAGCCACTCTGTTAGGTAGTTTAGTTAATTCGTCTGTGTAGGCTATTTCTTTCATTTTTATATGCATCTTATATATAGAGGAAACAACTCTTATTAACCCAATAGTAATTAAAATATAACTCAACATTAAGTATAGTATTTTCACTCTTGGGTTAATTATTGTAATTGCAATTGGTTCATTAACAATATACATCATTTCTATAATAATAAATAAAGAAAAGAAAAAAAGTGCAAATGATAGAAAATATTTTTTTATTATAATTAAGCTATATACCCAAACTAATACAATTCCAATAAGCACATAATTAATCGTAAACATGAACTTATCATATGGACCATGCAACCAAGTTGCAAAATAAACTATAGGAAAATACAACAAAAAATAAGGAATAAAAATCAATAAATATTTTTTTATTTTTTCTTTTGACATATTCTCACCTCTTCTCACAACCTCTTTCGAAATATTATATCATATTATATTGTTTTTGACTAAATTTTCAGATTATTGCTTTCGTAAAAAAAACTCCAAGCAAATTATCCTCTTACTTAGAGTTTTTATCTTATTTTAGTGCATCTATTGTTATTTTACCTGATCTTGAAAAATCTTCATAAGCCCATCCTTCTAATCTAATATTATCTGGTTTAATGGCTGCAGATGATTCATCTTTATTTGATAAGGACCAACTAATCCAACTAACTCCTATTTCATTAAATCCTTTTACCATTTTTCTTGCTTGTTCAAACTTATCTAGCCCTTCATAACTATTACTAATTCCCCATTCTGAAACAAATACAGGTAATCCTTTTTTCATTGCACTTTTAATAACTTCTTTCGAATATCCATCGGTTGTTCCAATGTATTGATGATATGCATACATTATATTTTTATATTGTAATGGAGAATTAAGTGGGCCTTCTAAATCTGTACTATATTTTGGGGTACCAACAATAATCAATGCATCCTTTGCATTTTCTCTAATAGCTGGAATGACTTCATTCGCATATCCTGTAATATCTTCCCATGATGTATCACCATTTGGCTCGTTACAAATTTCGTATATAACACTTGGATGGTTCCCAAATTGCTCTGAAATATTTTTAAAAAATATTAAGGCTTCTTCCTTATATATATTTGGATTATTATCTTTTAAGATATGCCAATCTACTATTACATACATATCTGCAGCAATGGCATTCTCCATCCCAGAATATAATACTTTTAAGGTTGGTTCCGGATTTTCAATATATTTTTCTGTATATACTGCTATTCTAAAAACATTTGCACCATAATCTTTAGTTGTTCTAAGCGCATTATAATTCACATATTCCGGATACCAACATAAACCATGACTACTAAAACCCTTTAGTTGAAAAGGAGATTTGTTTTGATCTTTTAACTGATGACCATCAACCCATAAAGCACCATGCGCTGTAAGGCCATCACCGATATCTTGGATTTTGTTATATATAGTTTCCAATTCTTGACTCAATTGTGAAATTATTTGCTCTTGATCACTAACTTGTGTTGATATAAGACCTAGTGAATTTTTGTTTTTCAAATCATTCGAAACACTTAAAACTAGCATTGCTACTAATACAACGATAATTACCCTAACACTTTTATGTTTCATATGCCCCCCATACTATTAGCTTATTTTTCAAGCCACTCTAATAACATATTTCTATGCTGACTATCCTGTGTTAATTCTCTTACATTCTTTATGATATATGCTGCTTTCCCTCCGGATAATGAAGATGTTACCCTACTATCATATTCACAGTCCAAATTTTCATCTTGATATAATTTCAATAACATTTGCTTCGGTGCTATTCCTTCGCTTTTGATAACTACATATTCATAATTAAAGTTAACAATTTTCACTTGTCCATTATCAACAGTTTCAACAAGTTTATCTATTGTTACTCTTGGTAGCTTTCTTTGAGACAAGTTTAAATGACCAAGTCGCCACCTTATATTATTAATTAAATCATCAATTACTTTTCCTTTTGCTACATAATTAGGAAGAGAATGGTCTCTATCAAACAATATATTTAAATATTGTTTTTTGTTGTCATCATCTATTTCTGAAATGTGCAAACTATATCTTGTTTCATTATCGTCATAATACACATGTACTACTTTCGCCTTAAAATGACTTTCGTATAGCTCGCTTTTTATTGTAACATCTAAATCAACATCATGAGGTAAGTATTCTGGCTCCTCAAATTTAAATCTAACACCAGCTTCAGAAGCGTCAAGAGTTGTTCCCTTTAGATTTATTTTTTCATCAGATATTTCAATATCTTCATTAATGATAAATCGTTCATGCATTCTATAATTCTTTCTACCTACAGCAAAAAATACTGTCATTAAAAGACTATATAAATTAAACAATAGCCAGTATATTACAATTAAATACGCTATAGAATTTTCTGCGAATGAGTATTTCAAACTATAATACAATGCGACAACAGTAAATACAATTAAAATCATATGTGGAAAAGCATACTTTATATTTGATTGTTCTGAATCACTTGGTCTGTTTTTATCTGTTACAGCAAATTTACGTTGTTTAAACCCAATACTTTCAGCAATAATTGGAATAATTAAATATGGAAATATAATAGTATCTACTGTATTACTCCATTTTTGACTTTTTATGTTGCCTGAAATTACTCTTAAAGCTCTATTATATAATACATATGCAGGCAACCAAAAAATCAGTAACTCAATTAATGTAGTGTCTACAACTTGGATGTGGAACAAAATAAATAATATAGGTGACATGATATATATAAATCTTCTTAAGAATGTCCACCAATACATTAGACTTGAAAAATAACTCATTTTTGTTCCTAGGCTAATTCCTTTATAGAACATAAATTTAAAGTTTTTTAATGTCTGAACACAGCCTCTACCCCAGCGTTCCCTTTGCTTTATAAGACCCTCTACGCTTTCTGGAGATAAACCATGTGCTAAAGGAATATCGGTAGCATAGCATTCATAACCTTTATTTTGTATTTCTAATCCTGTTGCAAAGTCTTCAGTAATAGATCCTGTTTTTATATAGTCTACTTCTTCAAGTGCTTCTCTAGATATTACAGTATTACTCCCTGCATATATCGGTGAATTTGTTCGATTTCTACCTACGTTTACTTCTTTGAAAAAATAATCTTGTTCGTTAGGTATTTTTTTCTCAGAGTATAAATTGTACTGAAATAAATCTGGATTGTAAAAACTCTGTGGTGTTTGAATAAACCCAATTTTTCTATCTTCCTCTTCATCTCTAATATGCCACTTATCTTCATTATCTTTTTCCATTTTTGGAATAAAAAAGTACGGAACCGTTTCTAATAAAAAATTACTTCTTGGAATCATATCTGCATCGAAAGTTACAACCAACGGTGCCCAGGTTTGTTTTAAAGCATTATTAAGGTTTCCTGCTTTTGCATGTTTGTTTTCTTCAAGACCAAAATAATTAATACCCATTCGGTCTGCTAGTTGTTTCATTTCTACACGATTCATATCATCACATAAGTGTATATGGACCTTACTCTTATATGGATAATTCATATGTAGGCAACCATTTATTGTTTTATATAATAGTTCAGTAGATTCATTATGTGTAGCAATCAATATATCTACGTCTGGAAACCATGATTTAGGTATATCTGGCAAATCTATGGATATAGATTTACTCATATTTCTGTAATGTTCAATAGCCTCTAATACTGCAATAGTCTCAGCAGTAACCAGTGCTACTCCAGCAATGAGAGAAATTAATCCAGCTTCTGTTGGAATAGTAAAAAATATGCGCCATAAAATATAAATAATTGATGTAATAAGTGACAATACAAGCAAGGCTTGCCTATGCTTTAGTTCTCTTAAACTCTTTGGCATACTAACACTTCCTTTAACTTCTTCTAACCAAAACAATAACTAATAAGAAAAAACTAATAAAGAGTAAAGCACTATAATCGTTTGGATTAATTGGCTTTGTGTTGTCAACATTGCAAAAACATAACTTATCAATATGCTCATCCATCCATAATCCTTTTGCCTGCTGCACTTCTTTAATTCTATCAATTTCTTCCGTATATGTTTGTGTATTTCTATTAATGATTGTTCCATCTGACAATTCAATTTCGTCTAAATAGTTCTCCTCATAAAAACCACCCCATACTTTGTTATTTCTCTCTACAGCATCACCTAAAAATAATACTGTTTGGTCGATATATTGCTCTATATACCGTTGTGATAATACCCCTTTTCTTAACTGATAATATCTATTAATTAATTTTTCAGTAAAAATTGGATCTTTTACTAACGCATCAAACCAAGAGTAATCTTGTAAAGCCATTGCATCCGTTCTAAGGATTTGCTCACTATAGTTATCTATTGCTTGATCAAAATCCCAAACTGGACCCATGGTCAACTTTCCGCGAGTATCCTTATATGCATATGTTGAATGTAGACCAGCGTCATAGTTGCCGAAAAACTCATTAATGATAAAATAGTCTATAAACGAATCTACATCTATGTACTGCTCGTACCAATATATACTCTTTGTTTCATTGCTGTATAAACGTTCTTCAAATATACTAATATCATTTTCTATATATCGTAAGGCGTTCATATCAATGTTTTTCTTAGATGGATATTTAACACCGATATATTCTTTAGTCAGTTCATTAACTGTTCCATAATTATTTAAAATATTTTCATCAACTGAATATCTATCTCTTCTTACGATATAGCTAGTAAAATTTTCTGTAGGATCATAATTATTGATATCAATTTTTTCTTCCCCTCTTTTTATGCTTTCTACTAATAGGTATACCCCAATATACTTATTATCAGACCCTTCTCGTAAAAAAACTTCACAAAATCTGACACGCGGCGAATAATCCATTATTTCACCTGCTATATTTAATGCTAAATAATTTCTCATAAGTGATTTATCTACATATGATCCATTTAGAATCCATTCTTCATCTTCTGCCATACCAAGAAGAGAAAGTTTATTTTCTTCCCCTTTTTCATCCATCAGTTTAATTAAATATTGTTTTTTATCATAATATATTGATGAATTGCCGCGTATTCTTATTTCCATTGGCGAATGTACAATTTCTTGATCATGAAAATGATTTAGCTGATTTTCATGATCTATAATGGAGAAATAGCCCTTAATCATTTCTTCTTTTTTTATTGTTTCTACTTGAATAGGGAATTCTTTTTCTTCAATATCAATTATTATAATTGGTAAGTGCGTACAAAATTCTTTCTCATCATGGTCGCATTTCGACAAATCAACTGTTTTAGTTTGATAATGAACATGTTGATGGATTCTTGTTATATCGTTTTGTCTATAGTACAGGGAAAAGAATATACTTACTAAAACAAGTCCAATAATAATAAATCCACTAACTCTGTATTTTTCCATCTCAATCAACTCACTTATTGATTAATTTCATCGTTTTGACTAACTAAATTAACATTTGTAACACCTTCGTGCTCATATAGTTTATCTGTTATTGATTGGCTTTGCACCTCTGATGCATCAATAGTCTTTTGTGATATTTCATATATGTATTCTACCCGTTCTTTTGATGTGTTTTTTACTTTTAATTGGTCTTTTCCTTGATAATATGCATTTACAACATTTTCAATGTTTTCTTCTGATTTTCTCTCTCCTCTTACTATAAGTAAATACCTATCATTTCTTTGAATACGCCCAAATATTATTAGTAACACAAACAATACACCTGTCCCCAGACTTGCAACATAATACTCGGAAACACCGCAAGTTATACCTGCTGCAATACACCAAAATATATAGGCTGTATCTCTGGGGTCTTTGATAGCCGTTCTAAATCTTACAATAGATAATGCCCCTACCATACCTAATGATAATGCTAAATTACTACCTATTACAGTGATTACAAATGCTGTAGTAACTGTTAACATAAGTAAAGAAACATTAAATCGAGAGCTATAAACTGCACCTGAATGTGAAAATTTATAAGATATATAAATAACAACACCTACAATAACAGCCATAATAAAATTCATATAAATATCTTCGAAACTTAGTCTCCCAGATTGAGATAATAACATATCACTTAAATATTGATTCATAATAATGCCTCCACTTTATAGATTAGTTCTACCTAGACAATATTTACTAACTGCCACTTCTTTTTTACCACATTGATTAATACTATCTTTAATATAACTCAACAAAAAATGATTGTATTTCACTTCTAAAATAACATGATCTAAGTCAAGCAATGGATTTAGAATTAAATCATCAGAAAAAATATTAAAATCAATTTCACTGCCTTCTAATTCATAATCAAAAGTTACTCTAATATCATTTTCTACTACCTCAAATGCTTTACGCTTGTATGATATAACACATTTGGGCACATAATTTTTTTTTGCCATCACTTCATAAAATAAAAATGCAAGCGGATGGTCATATCTAAGTAAAACTTGATAATTACCCAATATAAGTTCCTGAGCTTCTTCTTTTGTAATCATCATAGATTTTTTTTCTTGGTATTTACCTATCTTTTGTTTCCACTCAAGCTTTGCTGTATTTTGCTTTGTATCGTATATTCTTATTCTTATTTTCTTTCTATATTCCAGGCCCTCAATTTTATCTAAATAATCATTATTATAGATTGAATCAAAATATAAAGACCTAACAAGATATCCTTCACCTAAAGCATGTACATCTTTCGGAATATAACGACTCATTTCACTCCATAATACATAACTCGTATTAAGTGTAATATTATATTTTTCTTCTATTCGTTTAACAGAAAATACGTCAGACATATTTACACCTACTTATCTGTTTTCTTAATTATACTCTTTTTTTTTATTCACATCAATATTCTGACAATTAAACTTATATTTCATCAAAAACTATCGTAAAATAGCTGGTGTTTTCTGTAGTATTTGTCTTCATAATTTTACTTGCAGATGAATGTCCTAAAACTTGCATATTTGTTGCGTCTAGGCTTTCCATAACTTTCAAAAATATAATTAAGCCTTTTGGCGTATCTAGATGCTCGTCACTATATTGATTTATTTGATTATAGTTAAATGTTCTAATAGACTCTATGCTTTCCGAGTCCATTTGATTTGTTTCTGGTTGCAATAAATAATGAGAAAAATCCATAGAGCATATATATATAGTATCTTCTGTATGATTTTCTATTAAATACTCTGCTAATTGATCTGCTTCCAGATTGCTAATTGTTGCATCTATTACCAATGGAACAATCGTAGCATCTGGCATTGCAAATTGTATATAAGGCACATGCGCTGTGATGCCGTGTTCATTTTTTATAATATTATTAGTATCACATTTAATAAAATCTACTGATTTTACAAGTTCATTTATAAACATATTGTCAAAATCACTTACACCTATTGGTGTTTTTATTGCACCATTATGTGTAATTATAGGACTGTTTCCATCATGAAAATGATTAGGACATATTAAAATTATGCGACTAAAATCATTTTTACTTTCTTTAATAGATTGATAATAATGGCTTATGTATGCATCTGCTAACAAATGGTGCGGTGCAATACCACCTGATATGTTATTTATTTCTTGTAGTCCTTTTTCTTGTGCGCTTTCTATTGACTGCCAAAAATGAAAAGAAGAAAACGTTTGTAGTTCGACTACTTGATTTACGCTTTCTTCATTGGCAATAGATACACAACCTAATAAGCATATGCTTATTAGCCATATAGCTATAATTCTCTTCATAATAATCTCCTAATAATACTCTTTTGTTTCTCCTAACTCATATATATCTACTTGGCAATTTTTTACACCACTTTTAAAATCATCTGGTTCTACATCAATGACATCAAAAGTTTTATAATGCATAGGTATTGCGATTTTTGGTGATATAAACTCAACAGCTAAAATAGCGTCTTCAATATCCATTGTAAAGTTGCCCCCAATTGGCACCATTGCAATATCAATATTTTCTCTTTTCAGTAATTGCATATCCATCATTACACCCGTATCCCCAGCGTGATAAACCTTGTAATCACTAAGTTCAATAATGAAACCGCAAGCACTTCCACCACAAATAAGTTCATGGCTTACAGGGTCTAGTATATCAGAGCCATGTGTTGCATTTGTCATTTTTAATCGACCAAAATCAAACTCTGATCTGCCACCAACATGCATAGCACGTACATTTTTATATAATGGCCTTACATAATGTGCGATTTCATAATTACAAATAATTAAAGCATCATGCAATCTTGCAAGTTCTATTGCATCACCAAAATGATCGCCATGTCCATGAGTCACTAAAACATGAGTTACATCTTGAATGTCATCTACACAGATAGGACAAATTGCATTACCACTAATATAAGGATCAATAACAAAGTGAAACCCCTTGTGTTGAATCCCAAAACACGAATGACCATAATATGTTATTTTCATATCAAACTCCTATTCATAACTATCTAAAAAGATGAAAAAATACTGTCAATAAATTGATTAATTTCATAAGCTAAAAATGGATTCATGCGAATAAACCCTTGAACCACATTGAATAATACAACTACAGCTATAATAATAATGTAAAAACGTACTATACTTTTTCCAGTAACTTTGTGAGGTTCTGATTTCCTTACAGGTCCTACTTGTCTCGTCTGGCTTACTTGTTTCCTCTTAGCTTCATCATAACTTGTAGAAACTTCATTATTTTTTAATCGCTCTGACCAACTTTTCACTTTGAATTCTTTTTTATTATAATTGCTCTCTTGAAAAAATCCTTTTTCATTATCATACACTTTTTGTAATCTGTATTCTTTTAGATTTTGTGCTGTTGGATAATCACAGTATGGACAATTGTATTTTGAATCTGAATACCTCGTCACACACACTGTACATTTAATCATTCCCATATTGCTCCCCCTATTTTTCTTTCGCTTTAGCCTCTTCCTCTTTAGTCTCTTGTTTCTCGTCCTTATACATTTCATCCGCCATTTTTTCAAGTACTTTACCACTTTGTATCGTTTTATATCTAACTATTGCAATTACTATAACAAACCCTACTACAAGTAGTGCTTCCATTTGCTCACCAATTCTTTCTATATTATTTATACTAATAATATATCATATATAGCATGATTCAGTAAGTACTCTCATTTATTACATAATTAATACTTTCATGAAATATTCTAACTTTCTATTAAATTTTTAATAAAAATAACCAGCAGGGCAATCCAGCTGGCTAACGATTATTTAACTATTTATTATATAATTGAGTAAAGTGTAAAAATTCTTGAATCTGTATTGGTCTTGAGTACTTGTACCCTTGTGCATATTTACAATTATTTTTGCACAAGAATTCGTATTGAATATCATTTTCTATACCTTCAGCAACAACATCAAGCCCCATTATTTTAGAAAACTCTAACATTTTTTTTAGCAATGTTTCATCTTTTTTTCTTTTACCTATCCCATCAACAAACATTCTATCAATTTTAATATTATTTATCGGTAATATTGATAAATGAGATAAAGAAGAATAACCCGTTCCAAAATCATCTAAACTAATAGCAAAGCCCGCTTGATGAAGCTTCATCAAATTATTTATAACATTGCTTTCATTTAATATGAATGCTGTCTCTGTAATTTCAATCGTTATTTGATTTGGATTAATGTTATATTTTTTAATGACGTCAAGCATTTTATCAGAAATATCTTCTACCCCGATTGTAATAGAGGATATATTAATAGAAACTTGTATCTCAAATCCATTATTATTTATGTCACTACATACTTGATTCAAAATATACATATCAACATCAACAATTAGGCCATATTTTTCAGCCACACGAATAACTGCATCTGGATAAAACTTCGAATCATCTTTACATCTAATAAGTGCTTCTGCTGCTATTACTCTATCTGTCTCAAGATTTACTATGGGTTGATAATGCATTATAAACTGCATATTTGAAAGGCCTTTTATAATCTTCATTTTAGAGTGCATATCATCATACGATATAATATGCTCATCTTTATCAAAAACTAAATATCTATTGATTGGATCTTTTTTTGCGACTCTAAGGGCTTTGTTAGCTTTTCGTACTAGATCAGGTCTGATTTTTCCATCTTCTGGATAAAATGATGCGCCTATGGTTAATGGAATATGAAATTCCTTTTGATCTAATATTTGAATTTGCTTAAATGATTCAATGATCTCATTTGCTATTGCGTGCACTTCATTTTGATGGTTATAGTCTTCAATAACAAGCAAAAATTCATCATTACCTATACGCGCAATGAAAGTATTTTCTTTTAAGATATCTTTTAATTTGTTCGCTAGACAAATAATCACTTGATCCCCAAATTCGTAACCATACGAATTGTTGATGAGCTTAAAATGGTCAAAATTAAGCATGAGGATTGCAAATGGTTCATCTTTTTTTACAAGCTGATCTACACGGTTTCTAAAACATCTTCTATTGGCTAAATTTGTCAATAAATCTAGGTCGAGCATATGAAGAAGTTTTGTACGCTCAGAAAATAATCCTAAAGAAATCATTACATAACCTATAACAATAATTGAATGCTCTAACCAAAATAATACACCAGATGTTTCCATCATACCTGTCATTCGATAGGATGTATCAATGAGTAATCCAATCTCAACTAGAACTAATCCAACTAATAGTATTTCTCTCATACGATTTATTAAAATGATTACCCAAACAGTTGTCAGGATAATTAAAGCTCCATTAAATAAGTCTTTAGCCGTCAAAAAACCATATATATATAAATGATAAACAACAACCAAATAAACACCCAAAACAATCACTGCTGCAACAGGTATTAATCTATTTAGTTTGTTCATAAACAACACTCCTCAATAACCAAATATTAATATTTAGAAAATTCCTTTATATTTTTTCGTTATACTTCAATTTATCATATTAACAATAAATTAACAACTGATTTCCATAATATTATCTGTAATTACTTATTAATTTTGTTCAAATTGCAGTATTTTATTTATATCCATGCTCATTTTTTAGTAATATTAACTCCGAATACATTTTAACAGAATTTTGTAATTAATCTTAATTTAAAGCACTCACTTTATTGTGCAATTGATAAGTATAGAGTCATTGTCTGAATTTTCCATGTTTTACTTCGCAATTCCAACTGAATAAACAAGCATATCGGTTCAGTATTTTCAGAACATTCATATTCTACCAAATTCTGAAAAAAACTATTTTTTTTAGAGCTATTCACTTTTTTTATAAACTATGTATAATAATAAATGAGCCGATATAGAACCTGACATACAACATAAAAGCGTTTATGCGCAATCATTTAGTTTGATCATTATAAAGAATACATCACATGATTACGCAACTGACATCTAGGAATTTGACACACAACGCTTTTCATAACTAACATCATTAAAAGACATGAGCTTGCTCATGTCTTTTAATATATTGTATCATTAGTATTTAATATTTTTTTGCAATTATATTATAATTAAATAGAAATATCGTATTTTTTATTTTCTCCAACCACAGAAAATCTTTTTTTCCTCCTGCCTTGCAGATTTATTATTATGCCTTCTTTTTCAAATTCTGTTAACAATGCTCTTAAATACCTATCTGTAATCCCTAAAACACTAGCCATTTCGTAAGAATCAATTACTACCTCACCATTATCCTCCCTTAATTTTTTCATAAAGTAATACAGTCTTTTTTTAGCTGGATATGTTGTCATCATTATATATCTTTTTGTAGATCCTTTTAATTTATGCGCTATTGTTTTGCACATAAACATATACATCTCATCATTGCCCTGGAGCATTTTCTTAAAAACTCTTACATCTATATATACCAACTTACAATCCGTCATAGCTTCAACAGTGTTATAAGCATTCTCTCCCACTATTAATTCTAAATCTCCGAGCATCTCAAAGCCACTCACAAAATCAATTATCTTTGTCTCACCATCTCCTGTTAATGGATATATTTTTACAGTACCTTTAACAAGTAGCACTACATGACTCAGCTGATCTGCAAAATCTATAATCAGTTCCCCACGCCTTACTTCTTTTAAAAAAAACCCTTCTGTATTTCTTATTTTAAAAACATGATCTAATCCATGCTTTTTTAAAAGATTAAATATTTCTGTATTCAAAATTCCCTCCTTTATAATTTCGGATATATATCCGAAATTATCTTTTTTTTTAGTGTACCATAATAGTATCAAGAAGGAAATATTACTTTAAGGAGTTATTTATGTATCCTCTATTAGCATTTATCGCAGGTTTACTCATTAGCATAATGATTATGTTAAATGGACAGCTTAGTTTTTATACAAACAACCCTTTTTCACTATTAATTATTCATATAGTAGGGGTCATCCTTTTGTCAGCTTTTATCGCCTTTAAAAAAGTAAAACTTAATGCAACTGGCGTACATAAATTGTTGTTTTTTGGTGGTGTACTTGGTGTTATCATCGTAGGGGGACAATCTGCAAGCATCGGTAAAATTGGATTATCCACAACTATTATGCTTGTATTAGCTAGTCAGGTTATTGCCGCTAGTGTTATTGATTATTATTTTTCTTTAGATGGTAATCGTGATAAACCAAGCAAACTCAAAATTATAAGCTTTTTAGTTATTTTTTCTGGCATTATCACTATGACTCTTTAGGAGAATTTTATGGATTATATATTACCTGTTGTTTCAGGCATTGCTATTGCAATTCAATTGAAATCAAATGCCTATCTTGCTTCAAAAATCGGAAATCCATGGTCAACATTTTTCAACTATACCATGGCTACATTAACCGTATTGATTATTATTGCCATTCAACCCATTCACCTATCAAATGGCATAGAACAATTACCAACAATACCTTTTATTGCCTATCTTGGCAGCATTATTGGTGTAGTTTGTCTTCTTATAGTTAATACAGTTTTTCAAAAAATAACATTGATGCAAGGTGCACTATTAATGCTTCTAGGACAAACTATAGGTGGTTTCGTTTTAGATTTTTCAACAGGCAACGCACCTTCTTTTTCTCAAATCAGTGGTGCATTATTAATTTTGGTTGGCGCAGTAATCAACTCTATCGACACTGCTAACAAAACAAATTAATATAAATTGATATACTAATATTGTTTAAATACACAAGAAAGCCCTAACTGAACACATCCTCAGTTAGGGCTTTCACCTTTAACGCTTATGAATACTAAATCTTGTTTTAGTATCCATTTATGCACTTCCACTACTATATTTATATGATATTTTCTTCAAAACATCCATTTCAACGGTTTCATCTATTTTATATTTTGTTGTCTTCATAAATGCTTCATAATATACTTCTGCAATATCAGCTCTTAGCCTTACATCTTCGTTTAATACTGCAAGCGCCAAATTTAGATGTATCATGTCATTCTTTTGCAACATCAACCCTTTTGCCAGGGCTTCTAGATACGTTATTCGCCTCGAAGAAATCCCTTTCATTGTTGCCTTTTTCATTATTTTGTATCCAGTACTTATTTTCCCATTCATCAATTCAATGAACCCTTCTAAAAATATGAATTCTTTAATGTATTCATGGTTTTTTTTCTTTTCGTTGATGAGTATCAACAAAGAGTCAGCATCATCACCTAATAGTAATCGATATATAACATAGTACATATCATGAATATAATTATTACTCTGTATCTCTTGCAGAGACTCTAGTCTTTCTCGCATATCCACAAGCATCTCTTCTTCTTTATAATCCAAGTACCAATAATAATCATACATCATAAACATATAGTGCATTCTAAAGAATTTAGATTTGATTTCACGTTTTACGTCACCTTGAAACTCTGTTTCTAACACCATGTCATCTATGAGTTCTTGACTATTTGAAAGATAGTTCAACTTCAAAAGTAATGTTGATAACACAAAACGAAAACCATCTTTAATGTCTTTATTATTAATTGTAATTGTATCAAAAGAATAGTTATATTCTTTTTTCGATAATTTATTTGACAAATATGCAATTTTTTCGTCTTCAATTTCATGCCTATATTCATCATTAATTATATATCTCAGTTCAGAATCTTCATGCATATTTTCTGGATCTTCACTGCTAACAACTACCATCATTGCAATATTTTTTTCTTTTAATTTTTTCTTCCCTGCTCTCGGGTCCTTTAAAAAACTTAATTGCTTTTTCATTCTTAAATGGGTTGGGAAAATCATTTCATAGTTGGCTTTCTCAATATTCCCTATAAAAATACTAAGGAATGCTTCATAATACATCTCTTTTATTCTCTCGTAGTCTTTCGGTTTATCTACATCTATCAAAACTAAAACACCTATATGATCTTTACTGACTTTTGATATTTTGTGATAATCAACCCAGTGAAATATCATGGCTAAAAATAAAATAACTATATTAACAAATAGTATAAAGTGCCATAAATATATGATGAACATTACTGATACTTCGCCCATAACAACCAATCGTATAGAATTCAAATCAATACTACTAAATAAAATCAATGTAAAAAGCACCAACATGAGCGGCACAAAAAATATGGAGTTATATAGCTTTAAAAATAACCACGTTTTTTTCATTTGGAACCTCCATAGTTAGTTCATCTGACCCATAAACTGGATAGCAATTGGCAATAATAGTACAATGAAAATTACAGGGAATATAAAGAACAATAAAGGAAATAATATTTTTATTGGTGCTTTCATAGCTTGCTCTTCTGCAGAGTCTTTTCTTTTCACTCTAAGCTCTTCAGATTGAACACGTAGCACCTTCACTATGCTTACCCCAAGCTCATCTGCTTGTATAATACTTTTTGTCAGCATATAAATAGCTTCAACATCTAGTCTATGTGCAAGGTTTTCAAGGGATGCCTTTCTGGTTTTTCCTATTTCTATTTCTCTAAGATATTTAGTAAATTCTTCAGTTAAAACACCCTGTTTTTTTGCTAAAATTCTTTTTAATGAGAGATCAAAGCCAAGACCAGCTTCAAGATTAATAGTTAATAAGTCAATAAAATCTGGCAATTCTTTTATCGCTGCTCTCTTTCTCTTTTTAATAGCCGATGACAACATCATATGTATAATGAACATTGCAAATAATAACCCAAGCAATGCAAATCCAATACTCTTAAAAATATTATTTATAAAAACAACAGAGACTATCAATACAATTATCCCTATCAACAACGGAATAAAAATACTCAATGCAATATAATCCTCTTTTTGCATATCAAAAGGGCGATTTGCTTGTTCAAGTTTTTTCTCTACTTTATCAAAATTTGAACCAAATATTTTTTGCACCTCTTTATTAGAAATAAGCGCACTAATATAGCCCATGTTCCGTTTCTTCTTTTTATTTGTTCTTACTAAATGAGCTTCAAAATCATCATTAATTCTTTTGTTTGAATCATTATTGCTGAAAATAATATTAAATATTGCAAAAAACAGCAACGTAAAGAAAATAAAAAATAGAAAATATATCATATTACACCTCAACTTCTACAATTTTCTTTATTAACATCAGACCCGTAAGTTCTAAGAACACACCTAATATTAAGCCCAGCCTTCCATATGTTGTTGTGAAAAGTGGCATTATATAATCAGGTGTTATAAAGAGTATAGATATCATTATCACTATAGGCATTAAACCTATTACCATCCCTGACATTCTTCCCTGTGCTGTCAAAGTAGTAATTTTTCTATCTAAAGCTTCTCTTTCCTTAATTGTTTTATGTATTATTTCTAGCATTCTTATTATATTTCCACCCACTTCTTTCTGAATAATAATAGCATTACTCATTATGGCTAACTCTTCACTTTCTATTCGCGAGTACATATCATCTAGCGCATCTTTTAAATTCACACCATAGTTCAAAGTTTTAATCAATATTTCAAATTCTTCTTTTATTGGAGAAGGTGCACTTGAAGCGGCAGTTTTCATCGCTTGTGTCAAACTATGCCCTACCTTTAGGGATGAAACAACTAAAACAATAAATTCTGGTAATTGATGATTGAACTTTTGTTTTCTTTTTTTTGTTTTGTGACTGATTAACACAATAGTTAAAACATACCAAATAAATAATATACCAATAATACTTGCTATCCCCATTTTTACAAAGTAACCAAGCAATATAACAACAATTGAAATCAATAGTTGCAAAAACATAAATCTTGGAAAACTAACCCGAATACCTGCTCTAGCAAGTTTTTTTGTAAGAGGTGATTTCTTTTTTATTTTCCTGTTTTGAACATTGTTTTCAGTGAATTCTTCTATATTCTCATTAAGAATCACTTCACGCCCATCTAAGTATTTATCGATTTTTTGTTCTATCACTAGCTTTTCATAAAATACTTGAATAAACACCATGTAAAATATTAAAGCAAACACTATTCCTGCACTCAAACTAACAGCGAGCCTCATTATAATCCCCTGCTTTCATCAAATAATCCATTCGGAATGACAACTCCACGTGATTCAATTATGTCTGCTACTTTAGGTCTAATACCTGTTACTTTGAATTCTCCAATAATCTTACCGTTTTCATCATATCCAACATGCTCATATCGGAAGATATCTTGCATAATAATCATATCTTCTTCTAAGCCTTGTACTTCTGATATAGATGTAATTTTTCTTGAGCCATCTTTAAATCTAGATTGTTGGACAATTATATTTATGGATCTTGCGATTTGGCTTCTAATAACTTTTACAGGCAGTTCTATCCCCGACATTAAAACCATTGTCTCAAGCCTAGATATCATATCACGAGGTGTATTGGCATGACCCGTCGCCATAGACCCATCATGACCCGTATTCATAGCTTGTAGCATGTCAATCGTTTCATCACCTCTAACTTCTCCAACAAGTATTCTATCTGGTCTCATTCTTAATGAGTTTCTAACTAAATCACGTATGGTAATTTCACCCACACCTTCAATGTTTGGTGGTCTTGATTCTAATGACACAACATGTTCTTGCCACAAGTTCAACTCTGCTGCGTCTTCTATAGTAACTATTCTTTCTTTGGCGTCAATAAAAGATGACAACACATTTAGAGTCGTCGTTTTTCCAGAACCTGTACCACCACTAACAAATATATTCAATCTTCCTTTTACACAAGTATCTATAAACATTGCCATCTCTTTTGATATGGTTTGCTTTTCAATCAAATCATTTATTGTGAATGGTTCCTTAGAAAATTTTCGTATAGTCAAAGTTGGCCCATCAATAGCCAATGGCGGAATAATAGCATTTACTCTAGATCCATCTGGAAGTCTAGCATCAACCATAGGGCTACTTTCATCAACTCGTCTTCCAAGAGGCTCGACTATCTTATCAATTACTTGCATTACATGTTCATTATCACGAAATACGGTATCTGTTTTTTGCAAAAACCCATTTTTCTCAACATAAACACGCTCAAAGCCATTTACCATAATTTCTGTTACTTCATCATCCAAAATATATGTGTTAATAGGCCCAAATCCAGTTATGTTTTCTACTATTTCTTTTACTATCTTCTTTCTGTCTAACTGATTTAGCAGCTCTTTGTTTTCTTGTATTATCTCTATGGCTATATCATTTACTTCAACTTCAAGATTATTGAAATCTAAGCTCTCAATATTTTGAAGTATTTTCGTTTGTAGTTTACTTTTAAATATTACATTGTTATCTGTCGCCTGAACTTCTTTAAATTTTGCTTGAGTAACAGGCGTAAATATATTTGTCTCTTTATGTATTTCCTTCGAATTTTCTTTAGCACCTTTTAAACGATCAGAAATTCCCATATTATTCTCCTCCAATGCTAAAAGCTGTAACTCTCTTACCTAATTCGTTTATTTTCTTCGAATAAGCAGACGCTTTATTTAGTATAATTGCTGGAATACCAATATTAATCGCTTTTGCCATTAATTTTTCTTCATTTTTTATATACATTAAACCCTCATGGTCTAATAATGTTTCAATTTGTTTTTGTGAAAGATTTTTATTCTTACTGTATTTATTTATTATCAAATGCAATTCACAAGTTAAGTTTAACTGTTCAACTATATCAACATATTTTTTTGTATTTAATACTGTGTTTAAATTAGAATTAGAAATAATAATCATATGGTGACACATATCTAACAAAGATAGGTTTAGATCAGAAAAACCATTCACCAAATCTACGATGATATAATCAGCTGCAAAAGTAAGATGGTTTATAACTTTTAGATATTTTTCATCCTCTATTTGTTCTCCATCTTCCGGTGTATTTGTACCTGGAATAACATATAGATTTTTCATGTTATATTGCGTTAAATATAGTTCAATTGTTTTCTCATCAATATCAGCATAATTTTCGAAAATCCCACTAATATTATGCTTATATTTTTTATCAAAAAACACATGCATATCACTAAAATAAAAATTATTATCTAAAACAACAGTTTTATGTCCATTTTGAGCTAACGAAACACCCAAATTGCTCGCAATACTTGATTTGCCAGAACCACCATTAGAGCTTGCTACTACTATTAATTTTCCCTTTCGAGATGTTTCTTTTTGAATATCTGTCATATCAACACCTACTGTTCTTCTCGTCTACTATTCATTACAAAGTCTATTTGTCCCTGCAATTTATATTTAACAAGATTTTCTGCTTCTGACGACAACATTTCAAGTGTTATTGATTCATATTCTTCCTCTTCACCAGTCAAATCATCCACATATAGTCTTTTATCAATTGCCAATACCTTCACATTATAAAAAATCGTTCTTGAGTCATAAAAAACATTTTTTAATTCATCAATAAATTCAATTTCACTGTATATAATATTGACATAGTCATGTGGTTTTATTAATTGTCCAATAGATTGTTCATTTGAAACATCGACTGTTACAGCAACTTTTCCTTTTTCAACAGCTAGTGCTAAATACTTTCCTTCTTTATTTAGGTCTAATACACGTTTACTATTAAGAAGTTCATTTTTGCCTACGTATCCTAAAGACAACTTCCCAATTACTTCATCCATATTTTTCACATATCCAGCATTTAGTAATTCTTTTGGTTGTTCTCTTATTATTAACATCTCTTCTGTTATTATTTGATTTTCTTTAATAGTTTTGGACGCAACAACAACAGGCACTGTGGCTACCTTAACTTTTTTGTCTTCTTCAATTTTTTCCAGATAATTCATGAGCAACAATGTTGAGATAATTCCAAACAATATTGCAATTGCTAAAATAATTTTCGCTCTCATACGCCCTCCTGCACTTTCCTAAATAAGTCTCACTGTATACACACCATAACTATCTGCATTAATATCGCTTGTTCCTGCACTCATTCCTTCTACAAATCTACCTACAATAGATTTATTATTATTTGTAGCTTCATCAATGTAAAAATAAGAAAATCCAACTATTCGTACTGAAGTTAAATTGTTTCCATTTGTTGATGCTTCTTCATAAACAGGTGCTAAAATAATTCGTTCGCATCTATTTTCAACGCATTCTTCAAATGACTCATCTTCACATAAACCAATCAAGTAATTAACTGCTTGCTTTGCTTTGCCTGCCATATTACCATTTTCAATATCAACAATATCGCCAATTTTCAATTTAGAATCTGATCCATATTTTATTGTATCTCCAAAAACATTTGCACCATTTCCATCGATTCTTAGTGCACCAAACCAACCATTAACTACATTGGCTTCATCCCATTTAAGCGTATACGACTGTCCATATACTAATTCAATATCTTTATGAATACCAACGCTGGCCACTCCACTAGCAGCACTAGTAGAAGCCAGTCCTGCTGATGCACTAGCTGCAATATCTACCGAATCTCTCCCAAAAAGTCTGATAAAATAAGTTTCAGTCGTACCTGTAATTGTCACATCAAGTCTATTACTTGTAATATTAATATCCACTAAATTCAAATCCACACCATGGGCTTCTAAAATTTCAATTGCCATGTCTTCAGCTTCATCTTCGTCATATATTATAAGTTGTGCTCCCGATAGCGCTGCAGCATTTGCAGCTTTTTGTAAATCAATCTTCTGAGCATATGCTATTCCACCATCAACAACTAACCCTGTAAAACCTACTAATACAAGCATAAAAAACAATGCAAAAACCAAGATACTACCATCTTTACTTTTCAACTTACTACGTATTTTGTTTAGCATTTTATATGCCTTCTTCCTACTCAACTCTTATTATTGCTTCTGTCATAATCGATTCTGGTAATACTATTCCTACTCCAGGCATAAGAAATGTCATCTCATAGCCTATTTCTATATTTAACAAATCACCTGATTGTCTTGAAGAATCATCAGGTGTTATTGTTATTGTCATTTGATCGTATTCCCCTAACTGAAAATTATCTTCAATATAGCTTAATATTTCACTATCACTCTCACCCAAACTGCCTAATCGTGCCGATTCTTGGGCTAATAAATTCATATTCATTTGTGTATATAGACTCCTGCCTACATCTATAATTCCTACCAAAAAAACAACAAGTACTACAAAGGAAATTGTAAATTCCACGAGTGCTTGTCCTTTATTTCCTATTTTATTCATATAATCATCGCCTTTTGTAAAACTAGCGTAGCCATAGTCCCAATACCTATTGCTATTCCATATGGGATACTCGAGCTTTCTATTTCTTTTGACACACTAGTAAGATTTTTCTTATATGCGAATAAACTTCCTATAAAATAACTCAACTTTGTAATTGTTTGCTTAACTTGTTTGTGTTTTATTACATAAAATATTGATAATACACCACCAACTGCAGCTATAAACAAGCATGCCAGCAATACAAATTCATAACCTTTAAATGCTCCGACTACTGCAACTAACTTAATGTCCCCTGCGGCAATCCACCGGAATACAAACGGCAAGAAAAAAAAACCAAAACCTACTAATGATCCTACACCACTTATTCTTAGACCTTGTGTACCATAAAAAAGAAAGTTTAAAAGAAAGGCGATGATTAAACTAGGGAATAACACTTTGTTGTATATTTTTCTATATTTATAATCAGTCACCATACAGATGATTAATACAATGACAAGAGCTAAATTTATTACCATCATTTGGCCATCCCTTTCTTTTATCTCATGCTATTAAATTTGTGATACGTTAATTCCTTTTATGAATCAATATGATCCATTTTAACTCTCAGCTTCTGGCTCTGTCTCAAAATCTACACCGTCAAGATTATCTGTCGCATCAGTGAATAATCCTTGGATTTGTTCTCTGAATAAAGCAAGTACTACAATCGCAACAACTGCAACAAATCCCAAAATCATACCATATTCTGTCATACCTTGTCCGTCTTCTTCTTTGATCAGTCTGTTAATTAAATTTTTCATTTTTGACCTCCTGTTTTTAGCTTATTTAAAAGCTTTTTTCTTTACAATGGCTACCGAATCATTCAATATTGTGTTTGATTCTTTTGCAACACCAGCATTTGTTTCAACAATGTACTCTGACTTTCTACACATTTTTAGCATACGCCATGGTTTTACATTTTCATCGATTCTAATTACTTTGTCATCCTCGCCTACATAAAAGATATCAATGGGATATCTCATAAAAAAGGTATGTACTTGAATCACTTTTTCAAATGCAATTCCAGAATCTTCTGCTAATTGGTGAGAAAACATAAGACCTAAGAACTTGTCAATAAATGAGTTAGCATAGGTCACTTTTTCAACAATTACTTCTTGCTTGTCGTAATTAAAAAACATGCTTTGCCTCTTTTCAATTGTTGATTAGTCAGGAAAATCAAAGATAAAGGAGTTATATTAGAAATAATTGTGTTTACTATTAGTAATTAATAGTACGCAAAATAGTGTATATTATGAAATATACACTAAGAACACAATACAGATTACATTGAATTTTTCAATGCAATATTTCATCTGCAACTGGCAAGCATAGCGTTTAGCCTTAGCCCCTTTAGCTTTGTGTCCCTAGCTTTAACTAGGTTTACCTTTTGTACTTAAATTATACAACCATGTTTACAATAAATCAAGTGAATTTCGATAAAAAATTCCGTTTTTTTAGAATGTATCGTATTTTGTCTATTCTCTAAACTTCATGCTATTATTTCGAATTTTCTGTTTATCTTCAAATTCATACTGTTTCAATAGATTTATTCTGTTAGATTTATATATTTAAGTTTGTTGATTATATCATCATAATAAGTATTTGTCGATAATTATTTTTTTTTGACGCTAATAAATATACATAAATATATCAATTTACCTATTTTATTGAAAATTTATATTCTTAAGTCCATGGGCTATGCACTTATGCCCTTCCATTCCAACCTGTTATATTCTTTGACAAAATGTTAATAAATAAACATATTTTAACTATATATTTTTTTCTTTTTATTCCGATATATATATAAGGGCGTTTTATAAAATGTGAATATTGTTAATTATATAGATATGAACTAATAAATATTCACTACCTTATGTTAAATTATGTTTGTTGTAAATCTTGGGAGGGAAAGACATGTCACAAAAAAAACTAGCTAATCTATCAATCAAAATGAAACTCTATCTAAGCTTTGGAATCATTATTTTTTTATTACTTATTTCAATTATCACACCATTTTTCACGAGCAATAAATATATTTTACTTGGTGAAAGTATCTTTATCATTATTTTCGCTGTCATTGTTGCAATCTTAAATGTTAGAAGTATTACTGCTCCTATCATAGAACTTGCTTCTGTCTCAAAAAAAATAGCCGAAGGAAATTTTGATGTTGATATCGATACAAAAAGAAAAGATGAGATTGGCCAACTGGCTGTTTCATTTAAAAGTATCTTATCAAACATTAACGCTGTGGTATCAGAAACAGATAGAATATCCGATGTTGCTATGAAAGGTTTGTTACATAGCAGAGGTAATACGGAGCATTATCAAGGCAGCTTCAAAGATATTATTGGCGGTATAAACAGCATTATCGAATCATTTATAGGGCATATTAACGCCTTACCTGTTTCAGTTGTTATATCAGATACCGACTTCAACATTCAATATACCAATACGCGTGTCTCGCGTTTTACAGGAAAAAGTGCCCAGGATCTAGTGGGTGATCGTTTTAAAGATACATACAAATACACAGAATTCAATTTTGATAATTATTCATGTAAACAAGCTTTGGATTTAAAGAAACATGTATCTCAAATAGCAGGCCTATCTGCTAACGGCAAAGACTATGATGTTCTTCACGAAAGTATGCCACTTCTAGATAAGAATGAAAATATAGTTGGTGTATTAGATATATTACAAGACCAGTCAGCCGTTGTTAAAGCACAAAGAGATGCCGAAGAGCAAGCAAAAGCTGTTGAAGCTCAAATGCAGATAGTAGAAAAACGTTCTGAATATCATGCTGTTCAAGTATCAAAACTAGTGGATAATCTTGACCAACTAGCAAATGGCCATTTAAATATTCAAACATCAATTGAAACACCTGATGCAGATACCGAAGAAATCGCAAAAAATTATCAATTAATAAATGAAAAACTTGAATCTAGTACAAAATCGATTCAATCATATATCGAAGAAATATCTCATGTCTTATCCGAGATGTCTCAGAAAAATTTATCTATACAAATAGAACGTGAATATCTTGGTGATTTTGAAAGCCTTAAAGAATCTCTTAATAATATTACTTTTGCTTTCAATACGATTATTACTGATATCTCGCATGTAGCTTCAAATGTAGAATCTGGCGCTGACCAAGTTACCTCTTCTTCTCAATCACTATCAGAGGGGTCAACAGAACAAGCAAGTGCCGTAGAGCAAATAAGTGCAACGGTTACTGAAATAACTGAGCAAACTAAAGAAAATGCACTTAATGCACAAACTGCAAATGAAAAAGTTGTCATATCTAAAGAAGCTGCACAAGAGGGTACCGTCCATATGAATGATATGTTACAGGCAATGAGCGATATTAAAGAATCATCTGTGAGTGTTTTAAACATTATCAAGGCTATCGATGAAATAGCTTTTCAGACAAATATCTTAGCTCTAAATGCCGCAGTCGAAGCCGCTCGTGCTGGTGAACATGGTAGAGGTTTTGCAGTTGTTGCTGAAGAAGTAAGAAGCCTTGCAGCCAGAAGTGCTGAAGCATCAAAAGAAACTACTGAATTAATTAACGACTCTATTTCAAAAGTTGAAGCGGGATCCATCATTTCAAATGATACTGCAAAGTCCTTAGATGAAATAGTAAATGGTATTACTGATGCCGTAGAAGTCATTGGTGGTATTGCCGAATCTTCAAATCAGCAGGCAATAGCTATAGAAGAAATCAGAAATGGGATCGAAGAAATATCATCTGTTACACAAAATATTTCATCAAATGCCGAAGAAAGTGCTTCCATAAGTTCTGAAATGCTTCAACAGGCCAATAGCATGAAAACTTTAACTAGTGCTTTTATTACTAATTAATTGGAGGAACTGTATATGAGAGAATATCTTTCTAAAGCAAGTATTATTGTCATCCTAGGTATAGTCGTTTTTTGTGCAACTGAGTATTTTGTTGGTATATAATATACTCAAAATATTATAAATATAATCCACATAAAAAAAGAGCAGAAGACTTTTTAATCTTCTGCTCTTTCAATTCATTATTTATTATTTTCCAATTCTTTTGCTAGGTGATACAAAAGTCTTGCACCCTCTCCCGTGGCACCTTTTGAAATATAGTGCTTATTCTTTTTAGCAAAGGAAGTACCCGCTATGTCAAGATGTAACCATGGCAAATCTTGTACAAATTCCTTAATAAACAGACCTGCAGTTATAGTCCCTGGTGCTCCTGGTGTATTTGTCAAATCTGCATGGTCATGCTTTAATAGTTCTTTATATTCATCAATAATTGGTAATTGCCAAATCTTCTCATCACATATTTTCGAGGCATTTTCTAAATGCTTGTAAAATGCTTCATCATTTGTTAATACTGGTGTAATATCAACTCCTAAACAATGAAGTGCTGCACCTGTCAATGTGGCTATATCTACAACTTTAGTAATACCTTCTTTTTCAATTCCATAATGAATAGCATCAACAAGGGTTAGTCGACCTTCTGCATCTGTATTTCCAATAAAAATGCTCTTCCCCGCCATCGAACCTATAATATCTCCCGGCTTATAACTATCACCTGAAATCATATTTTCACAAGCCGCTACAATGGCTGTAATATTTATTTTTACTTTTGCATCTGCAATAGCGGTTAACGCACCAATCACAGCTGCCGCACCACCCATATCGCTTTTCATTTCTGTCATACTATTCGTAGGCTTAATAGATAACCCACCTGCATCATACGTTAGTCCTTTTCCTATAAATCCTAGCGTTTCTCCCCCAGGATTATTCTCATAACGCATAACTATAAACTTCGGTTCTTTTGCCGATCCTTGACCAACAGATAGATATGCCTCCATTTTCAATGCTTTTATTTGCTCTAAACTTAATACTTCTACTTCAAAACGGCCAATACCTTCTTCAGTAGCAATCTTGGCAAGCACTTCTGGTGTTAACACATTTGCAGGATCATTTACTAAATCTCTAGCAAATATATTTGTGTTACCTAACAACACGCCTTCTTGTATGCCTTGCTTTAATTCAACATCATCATTTATAATCAACTCTATATCTGCGATTTCTTTATTATCATCTTTTGAAAGATACTTATCAAAAGTATAATTTGCCATGATTATACTTTCCCCTATAGTTACTCCCATTTGCATTTTATCTTCGATTTTTTCACTTATAGGCTCAAGATAAATAGCTATACTTTCTACTTTCTTAGATTTAATACTTTTTATTCCTTTGGCTATGTTTCTTCTTATCATATCATTGTCTACTTTTGCTTTTTCACCAAAACCTAATAAAGTAAAATGTTTTGCTTGTGAGCCATGCATTCTTATAAACTGAAAAACCTCACCTTTTTTCCCTGTAAAAATTTCTTCCGTTTTCAAAACGTCTAATTTCACATACTCGTTAATATAGAAATACTCTTTATAATCATTATTTTCATCTTCAAACAAGGGTAAAATAACGCCCTCGCACTTATCTAAATCAATTTTTTTGTTATATGTAATATTCATTTTATCCCCCTCTAATCATTTATATGTTGCGGTGCTACTGAAACACTTTTTTTCAAAAGACTCATTTGCTTATCATATACCTTTTTAGCAATATCATTTATATGTTCTAGTAACCATAAGTGTGTTATGGTACCTTCTGTATAATCAGCTTCTCCATACATATCAACTCTACCGTCTTTTCTTAATAAATCCACTTGCTTAAATGCTTTCATATCACCTTTGGGATATATGGCAAAAGTTTGTCCACCATTATTTTTAAGCACTGAAAAAGCAGGCACATCACTAGGACCATCAGCTATATATATTATATTTTCAAAAGGAATACGCCTATCTTCTAAAGATATTTTGGCATTTACATCAATATCTTTATAGATATTAACACCTTTATTGATCTCATATATTGCCCTGGTTTTAGTTGTGTTATCTACTGAATATACTACTTGTGTTAACTCTTTTTCTTTTGTAGCAAGCGTATCTGATTTTTTAGATTGTTTTTCATTAGATAATTTGGACTGTATGGGTTCTTCAATAAACTCACACCCCCATATACCTTTAACATAATTCGCAATAACAGAGCCTTTTATCATTTGAGCAAATCCAGTACTTACAATATAATGCTCAATAGATATATTGAACTTTTGATAGTTCTCATTCTTCATAATCAAATTATTGATTGATTGAAAAATATCTGGAATGCCTTTATAAAAAATCAGCTCTTTTCCTAAATCAAATAAAATATCATTGTTAAGACCAGGAAATACACCTTGTTTTATACAAGTTATTATATGATTTAAGTAAAAAGAATCTCTATTCACTTTTATACCTTTTTCTTCATAAGCATTTGCAATCTCGTTTACTTCTTGCCAAAACAGCGATTCCTCAACATTATATTTTTTAAATATCGGAATCTGCATATATCCATCTATTAATGTTTTATCAAAGTCCCAAACTACAGCAATCGTATTTTGATTCATGTTATGCCTCCTTTTACAAGTAAATTATAACATAAAAACTAGGGTAACAATTGAGAATGTTACCCTCTAGCTTTATCAGATCTTTAATTTTTAAAAATTAGAATCAAGTATTTTTAAAATATTTAATTCATCACTATGAATCATTTTAATAAACCCTTTATACTCCAATTCAATAAACTTACTATCTGAAGCTACCGGTATCTCCTCACCTGCATCAATAAACCCAGATATATGTAACTCTAATGCCACTTGGGCATTTCGCGTTGCTTCTTCTAAAGAATACCCCACTGCAGTACAGCCAGGCAAGTCTGGAAAAATCACATTGTACCCTTTCTGATTATCCTTTTCAATAAAAACAGCTGGAAACATCAATTTGTCCATAACTTCGCCTCCTCTCTATTTGATTATACATAAAATTTTCAGAATAATCAAATATATTTACTTGTTTTTATATCAATCTTCAAATATCACCCCTAAGGGTGATTAATAGGGTGATTTTTTTGCAATAAAGTGATAAAATATATCTAATACATATTTTTATATAGGTGATGCTATGAATACTCTTTTAAAACAAAATAAAAACTTAATTATTACAAAAGCACTCAATTATAGTATTATTTTAATATTTCCTGCTTTTGGCCCTGTAATCAATAAAACAACTGCTGATAATATTAGTATTTATTATTCGAGTTTCTTTTTACTTGCGTTATTATTGAGTTTAATTATCAAACCAAAAGCTTTTGAACTAAATAAATACTATATACCTGTATTATTACTTCTATGTGGGGGATTTACTGGGTTTTTCATTTATATACCTACTGCACTTCAAATTATAGGTCTTGCTATTTTAGGTATAACAACAGGACGTATAACGATCATGTGTACCTATTCATTGGTTCAAACTGTAAAAAAAGAGCACATTGTCACTATATCCTCTGCTATTTTGTTGGTTGGCTATGGTATGTTATATATTTCAAATGTTATTACACCTGCATTAACAGACACTATTTCAACCTATTTAATTGTAATTCTGATTTTCGTCCTATTAGTCTCGTATAATACTACTTTTAATAAAAAACATATCAAAACTCATACTTTTCAAAAATCCACAAAAAAAGAGCGCCCACCAGCACTTATGTTCATTATTATTTTTATCATATTTTTGACTGCTGGTATTACATATGCTGGCATATATCCATCATTGAAACAATATATGATTTTCGAAAGATACTATAATGTATTCCCTTTTCTAATTGCCATATTATTTTCACCAAAAATATCTAAGAAATTCGGTTTCACTATTTTCATATATTTAGGATTAAGTGCTTTAGGCCTATCTTATTTTTTTAGCATGCTTCCAAGTAGTACTGTTTCATACTTTTTGATTCAAACAACTTTACAAGTTGGTTGGGCATTTATGGACTTATTTGTATGGACATATGGTGCTATGGTTGCTCAAAAATATCATTATGAGCATTATCTACCTTATGCTATTGCTACTTTTTTAGCCGGTACATTTGTAGGCAGTATTTTCATTTCATTTGCAAAGGTATATTATGAAATTCATTATAGTGTAATTTTTAACTTCTTAACACATTTGCCATTATTTATTGCTATTATTCTATTAGGAAGAGTTGGCTTTCATTTATCGCAAGTAGAAAGAACAAAAGTTGAATTTATTCCAAGAAGCCAAGATAAACAAACATATAATCATCCGATTTTCACAAATCTAACTTCAAGAGAAAAAGATGTAGTCTGTTTATTAGGTATAAACAAGCCAAATGCAGAAATATGCACCGAGCTTTACATATCGCCCAATACACTTAAAACCCATTCTAGAAATATCTATCGAAAACTTGAAGTTAAAAATAAGGTTGAGCTTGTTCAACTAGTCCTTGACCTGCAGTCAAATAGCCAAAACATCAATAACGATTAATCATTTGATTATCTCTTCCACCTCTATTCTGCATTTCTTACACAATTTCTACCATTTTCTTTTGCCATATACAATGCTTGATCTGCATTATCAATCGCTTTTTCTATAGTTATTATTTCAGTTTCTAAGACAGCATAAACGCCTGCACTAACTGTTACAAATTCAGAAACAGTAGACTTTTCATGTGTTATTTCTAACGCCTTTACATTTTTTACGATTTCATTTGCGATGGTATTTCCTCTACTTAGTTCGTCATTATATAATACTACTATAAACTCTTCGCCTCCATATCTAGCTACCACTTTCTCATTTATATTACATTGCTCTTCTACCGTTTTCTCAATACATTGCGCAACACTTATTAAGCATTGATCGCCAGACACATGTCCATAAGTATCATTATAAAGTTTAAAGAAATCAATATCTATCATCATTATTATTATTTTATTATGTGCTCTCACTTTCCATTTGTGTTCTAAGAAATCGAAAAGGTAATATCTATTAAATAACTTGGTAAGCCCATCTGTCACATATTTTATTTCTAATTCTTTCTTTCTAATCTCTAATTCTGTCTTTTTTTCTATAAGCGTTTCTAAAACAACTTTTCTTTGTCTTGATTCTTTTTCTAATTTTAGTATCTCTTCCCAAAGTTGATCAGTTCTTTCTTGAACTTTTTCTTCAAGATTTAATTTAATAGCTTTCAATTTACCATTAACTGATTTTAATTTTTCTAAAATATATTTAATATTCAAAGTCATTTTACCAAAATCTCTAACCAAATCTCCAATCTCATCCGATCTTTTAGTCTCTATTTTAATGTCGTACCTTCCATCAGAAACACTCTGAGCTACTTCGTTTAGCCTTACTATAGGTGCAAACAATTGCTTTGAAATAACCAACGATGCAAAGAGCATAATTACTATAACACCTGCCATTATACTCGTAGTTATATATAAAGACTGGATAGCATCTTGATTAATATCATAGACAAAAACACTCGCACAAATAATCCAATTCATTGGTTCATAGTGCCTATATGCCATTATTTTTTGACTTGTTACATTAGTATCTATATCAGTAAAGTCATAGTACAAAACCCCTTCAAGATTTGTTTTTATAGCATTTGCGTTTTCTTCGCCGATAAGGTTTATAACCGTTTCTTTATTTCCACCATTATAATTGGGATGAATAACAATGTTCATATCCTCATCTAATACAAATATATATCCGTCATTTCCAATGGTTATATCTAACAAATCTTGCGAAAAATCATCAATTGAAAACAAATGATGAAATTCAGTTTTGTATGAAGATGCAACAAAATAAAAATCAAATGGTTTATAATAATGAAAATAAGCACTTTTCGACCTTTCAAATACATCACTTGGATTTTTCCAAAAATATTCTATATAGCCATTTTTCATTTCTATAATTTTTCTCACATGCTCATATTCTAATAACGATTGCCCTGCTAGTTCATCATGTACATGCACGACCCCTTGTGAATCTAGAACAAAAACATAACCTGTTTCTCCAATGATAAATTGAGAGACTCGTTCTCCTGTTGCAACTTTTGCATCTTTAAAACTACTATCACCATTTAAATAGCTAAAATATTCTTCATCTGCTATGTCATAGCTAACATCCGCAATGGCATTTAGATAATTTTTTACCGAGCTATCTATACTTGTTTCTAATAAATCATAACTCAGCAGTGATAGATTCTCTAGATTATCCAAAGTCTGCGTTTCAATTTTCACTTTTTCAATTTGATAACTTATAATACCTGTTACTAAAACACAGGCAATACATATAAAGCTAAAAAACCAAAACATCTTACTAGTGATTCCTGCTTTTATTTTCATATGCGCACCTGCTTTTTATTATGGGTTACTTTCATTTGATTTCTTCCATCATCTTTTGCAGTATATAGGGCAAGGTCTGCTATTTCAATTGCTTTTCTTATACTCATCAACTCTTGATTATCAAAGTGAGCGACACCTATTGATAGTGTGACAAAATCATTTACAGATGAATTGCTATGTGGTATTTTAAGTTTTGGTATACTTGATAATACTTCCTTTGTAAATGCAACAATCGTATCTATGTTTTCATTTAATACTACACCACAAAATTCTTCTCCACCAAATCTAGAGATAATATAACCCTCTTTATTAAACTGCTCTATTAAGCTTGTAGCAATTTTCTTTAAACAGTAATCGCCTAACACATGTCCATAAGTATCATTGAACCCCTTAAAATAGTCTATATCCATCATAATAATAGACAAGGACATACCTTCTTTCAATTCATTTTTCCATACGTTCTCTAAATAACTATTCAAATAATGCCTGTTATATAACCCTGTTAAGCTATCTGTTTGGGATAATTTCTCTAAGCTTACTTGAACTTTTTCTAACTCTTTATTTTGCTCAACTAATAAGTTCTCTGTCTTTTGACGCATAACGACTTCTTCTTCCAACCTTTTATTTTTATCAGCTAATTCTTCAGTCCTTTTATGGATTGTTTTTTCAAGGTTTATATTAGCATCATTATATTCAGTATTTACTTCTTTCAGTTCACTAATATAATTCGTTGTTTTAACAACCATAGTATTAAAACTTTGAGTTAATTCACCGATTTCATCTTTTCTTTTATTCTTTGTAACGAGGTCATAGTTTCCATAAGATATTTCTCTAGATGCATTTCGTAGCTGGATAATAGGATTTACTAATCTGCCACTTATCTTCACACCTATCCAACTAAAAATCAACAAAATCATGAGCATAGAAAAACCAACTAATAATGATGTATCTTTTGCCGAGGCATATAGTTCATCTAAATCTGCACTACTACAAACGTACCAATCAAATTCTTTAAAATATTTATATACCATCATCTTATTCGTTTTTTCGCCTGTCTCTATATCTGTTAAAACATACGTCAAAGACCCATCTTTTTTTTGCGTCACTTTTTCAAGTGCGCTTTCTCCTATATAATTGCTTAAATTTTCGAAACGTCCATCCGCTGCTTTAGGATGAATAATCGTATCACCTCTTGAGTCAATAACAAAAAGATAGCCGTTTTCGCCTATCTTAACACTGAGTATTTTTTCTTCAATTGACTCTAAGGTAAATAAATCTATAAACTCACTTCTATATGATGATGCAACTATATAAAAATCTTTAGGCTGGTAGTATTTATAGTATGCCGCTTTTGTTCTTTCGTTTTTCTCTCCAGGATTTTTCCAAGCATACTCCATATAACCTTCTCTATTAGCAAACATTTCTTGTACAAAATCATACTGTCTAATATTGTCTCCTTGGCTATATTTGTGCATTAAAAGTGTCCCATCAGTATTAACTAGGTACATATATCCCGTGCTACCAATTATGTACGTTAATAACTGACTCCGTGCATTCAATATAGCGTCATCAATTATGATCAATTGATCTTCCAGCTTTTTATTTTCATTTGAAATTATTGTTTCCGAAGATTCCACCATTGCGCGTAAATAGTTTCTTATAGATGATGTAATAGATGCTGAGACAAGATTGTATGCGAGTTCTGTCGTATTTGTAAGCTTTTGCAATATAAGTTTTTCAGACAAGTTTTTTTCAATTGTAAAAACACTATAGCCTGTGAAAACAGTGCTACAGATACTAAGCATAATAATTATTATAATGATTTCTTTTGACAGTCCAATTTTCATTTTCATAGAAACACCTACCATCATATACATTATATCATCAGTTTCAATCAGAAAGTATAAATTTTTCTGATAATTATATCTTTTGACTCATGTATACCAATTCGTTTCTATTACAATTAATAACACTTATACATTCTCTATTTTTTTTGTATCCTAGCTTGTTCCAAAAGTTCAATCCTTTTTTATTTTGTTTAACTACGGATACGTGTAGTGACCTAGCACCAATATCCTTGCCCCAATCCAATATACTTTGATGCACCAAACGACCAAGTCCTTTGCCTCTACTTTGTGGTGCAACTAACATAAGATTTAACATCCATTCTTTTTTATTTGGGTAATTTGTAACAAGATCTACAATGCTTACAAGCTCCATTCTTTGATCAAATACACCTAATACATATTTATCATAAAAATCTTTGTGCTGAGGTAATTGATGAATAATCTGATGTCCTTCAAACAAACTAGCAGAACTATTTCGCTCTAAATGATAATAATCAGAACAACTATCGCACAATTGTTGAATTTTTCTTATATCGTGAACCCCTAGCACACGTATACGGTATTCTTCTTTATTATTCACAGCTAAGTTTCTATACATATATCCTCCTGCGCTCTAAAAAAAATACCACAGCAGTATTTACTGTGGCAAAATAGGGTGAGTATCACTTATAACTAATCCCATATAATAGTAAATTCGTCACTTGGTGAAAAATCAATCATATCATTTGGATAGTAAATATTATTATCTACAATACTCTTCATGCCTTTAATAACGCTATCTAACCGATCAATTGGTATAGTAAAGGATAATTCTCCATTAGCGTTAATACCTTCAAATGACTTCAGACAACTGAAGTCTACTATTTGACATTCATCAAGCTTTGCTATTTGTTCATGAGCATTTGTATTTCCACAACCAGCCGTTAAAGTTGGTACAAATACTTCTTCTGATTCATATAAACTAGCATGAACCAATTTCATAATATCATCTGGTGATCCATTTATAAAAAGTGCATCTGGAGAAAATTTCATTTGATCTATTGGGCATACATATATTTGCTCATTCGAGCATTTCTGTCGTTGTTCTAGTAAATTATCACAAAAATGACAAACACTTTTCTTCTCACAAATATATGATTCTTTTCCGTCCTGTAAAGCTGCAATCAATGCCATACACATAGAGTCTTTTGATGTCTCCATCGAATACCCTTGTTCACTAAATTGTTCATTTACCATTGCTATACCTAAGATGCCTTGAGGGTTTATCTCAGCAAGTTGAAACACCTGTTGTAAGTTCTTATAAACATTTCTAAATGATTCTTTATTACTCATAAAATCCTCCTATTACTTTCTGTACAATTTATATCATTTTAACTATACAGTATAATATTGCAAGAAATATGCCAAAAACCGAAAAAAGGTGTCAATATTCGAAATTGTCGAAATTTCAACACCTTTAATTGTTTTAATCTGAGAACTTTGTTAGAAAAATAACGTTTTTTGTTTTTTGTGCATTACCTATGCAAATATGCTTTCATTTTTCTAAGTACTGTAGATTGATCAACCCCTAAAGCTTTTGCAATTTCTTTGGTAGAACCATACAGCTTAGACGCATTATTTATTACTTCTGATTCAGCTAATTCTACTGCTTTTTTTAATGGAAGAACACCTTCAACTTTCACTTTTGAAAAATTGCTTTCTATTTGAAAAAACACTTTTGGTAAATTGTCTATTTTTATTTCATCTTCTTGTACTAATACCATCAAATTCTCCATTAAATTTTCAAGTTGTCGAATATTGCCTGGCCATTCATAGTTTGTCAATAATGTATAAACATCATTTGAGAAATATTTTTTTCTTTTATATCTGTCATTTAATTTTGATATAAAATGGTTCATTAAAGGAATAATATCTTCTTTTCTATCTCTTAGTGCAGGAATATTTAAACTGACTACATTTAATCTATAGTACAAATCAGCTCTAAACAGTTGTTGCTGTACTAACTGCTCTAAATCTTTATTAGATGCAGCAAGTACACGTATATCAATCCTTACTGTTTCTTCACTGCCTACTGGTTGAACTTCTGACTCTTGCAAAACTCTCAATAATTTCACTTGCATATCATAGTTCAATTCACTTATTTCATCTAAAAATATCGTCCCTTGATTTGCCATTTCAAAATAACCTTTTTTACCATTAGCTTTTGCTCCTGTAAATGCACCTTCTACATAGCCAAACATTTCTGATTCAAATAATCCATCTGGTATTGCACCACAATTCACTCTAATAAAAGGTTCTTTTGAACGATTGCTATTTTTGTGTATAAACTTGCTAACAACTTCTTTACCCGTCCCAGACTCACCGAGAATCAAAACGTTTGTATCAAATTCACCTACCATTTGTGCTTTTTCCATCACATCTACCATGGCTTTACTTTTCACCACAGCATCAATATGTTCAAACTGCAACTGTTTTAATGATGCAAGTTCTTTTGAGTATTTTTTTGTGATGTCTGTTTGTTTTGTTAATTCTTCCTTCAGTACTTCAACATCTGTTATGTCTCTTACATTTCCAATAACTGCTGTTATTTCATCATTCTCATTAAGTACAGGAGAAGTGGTAACTAAAACATTGCGATTATTAACTTTTACTGTTATGGTTTCAATTGATTTATTTTTTAATGTTTTCAAAACAGGTGGATATTGTTTGTTTTCTATTTCCTTTAAATAATCTGGATTTATTATTCTATATAGCTTAGTAATATGCTCACCTAAAAAAAGCTCTCTCTTTATGTCTAATATCCTTTCAAAGGAATTGTTACACTGGACGAAAAAGCCTTTGTCATTCACAATAAATACACCATCAAAGGAAGCATTAAATGCCGCATATAAGTCGGCTACAGACACCAAATCGTGTCTTTTATCTTCTACTGTATGAAACACTTCTTTCATTGGATTGATTATAATAACTGTACCCCAATTTTGATCATCGCTCGCAATTTCTCTACTAAAAACTGCCATTGAGTTATTGCCATTTTCTATAGAATATATCCCATCGGAATGATAAAGTAAAATTTCTTTAAGTACTTTCAACTTAGTGTTGTTCATCCACGCTGACTGATTGTCACTAGATGTAATAGAAAATAGATGTGTTGCCATTTCGTTATATAAATGCATTTCGTAATTTTCATCAAAAAAGAAGATAGCACATTCTTGCTCATCAATTTTTTTTTGCAAATACCGTTTACTCTCTACTGATGGATTGCAGAAATATTGAATTATTGTTTCCAAGTCAAGGTTTATTAACTGATTACAATCTCGAAACATATACGTCTCCTTCTTGTCTGTTAGAATAGTTCATATTTACAAAAAATAGTATACATTTATACTATATATAATCTTACCACTTTTCAGTATATTGTCCTATCTTTTTTTAGAAAAAAAACGACTACTTTCACATTATTTCGCGAATTTAGTCGTTTTGAATATCATCGTATTAATTTTAGTCTAAATTATAGTGTTTCAATTTTCTTGATACAGTTGATTGATTAACACCTAACCTCTCTGCGATTTCTTTTGCAGATTTACAATCTCGTAAAGCATTTAAGAATAACTCCTTTTCAACTTTTTCAAATGCTTCTTTTATCGGCATAATACCTGTTACCTTTATTTTATTATTATTTCTTTTCAAACTATTCATTTTCTCCGGTAATAAAGACGATAAAATCTCATCAGATTTTGTTACTACCATTAAATACTCTACTAAATTTTCAAGTTCACGAATATTTCCCGGCCAATCATATGACAGAAATATGTCATATAAATCAATTGAAAAATACCTTTTTTTACCATATTTATAATTTAGCTTTTTTAAAAAATGCTCCGCTAATGGAATAATATCTTCTGGCCTATTTAAAAGAGAATCAATATGTATGTTTATAACGTTTAGTCTATAATAAAGGTCTTCCCTATATCGTCCTTCTTGTACAAGTTTATCTAAACTTTTATTAGTTGCTGCAATTATCCTGACATCAACTGCTATTGTTTTTTCACTACCAATTGGTTGGATTTCTTTTTCTTGAATAGCTCTAAGTAACTTAACTTGCATATCCATTGAGATTTCTCCAATTTCATCTAGTAAAAGTGTACCCCCTTGTGCTTGCTCAAAAAAACCTTTTTTACCTTTTTCTTTTGCCCCAGTAAAAGAGCCCTCTACATAGCCAAACATTTCCGATTCAAAAAGCCCCTCTGGAATTGCGCCACAATTAATTTTTACCATAGGCTTTTTTTTACGATCACTTAACCTGTGAATGTAATTTGCTACAACTTCTTTACCAACACCAGAATGACCTGTAATTAAAATACTCGTATCAAATTCTGAAACAATTTTCACAGTATCCATTACCTGCATCATACGTTTACTATTCATTATTAATTCAGGAAATTCTTTTTGCATAGAGTGCTTCTCTGCTAATTTGGATGAATACAACGTGTTCAGCTTTTGTTGACGAACTAATTCATTTTTCAACCGCTCAATCTCAGATATATCTCTAATTATAGCAAGTACTATATCAATTTCCCCATTTTCATCATAAACTGGATTGGCTGAAGCAATTATTTTCAAATTACCTTTAGTTATGTATTCAGATACAGGTTTTTTTTCTTCTATAGCTCTCAAAATTGATGATTTATTAAAGTTTTCTCTTTTCATAATTTCTTTGACATGTTTTCCAATATAATCTTTTTCGTCACCTTTATGCATATTTAAATATGCTTTATTGATTTTTTGGATTACACCATTTTTATCGGATACAATAATGCCATCAATTGATGAATCAAAATACACGTTTGTTTCTCTTAGTATCTCACTTGTTACATGGAGTTCTTGTATTAAGCAATTTGAATCATTGGATTTATGAAAAACAAACAATACACCTTGTTCACCATCGTTATATTTTACATATTTCATATTATAAACATAATTATCATTGTCTATTTCAACGATGTATCTTCCCTCATGCTCATTTTTTAATAAAGGTATTACTTTTGATAGCTTCTCTACCTTAAATATATTCTTATTTATAACTTCACTTTTATTCAGTCCCAGTAAATTAGACGCAGACGTATTAAAAAAAATAATTTCATCGGAACTATTCAAGCTAATAACCCCACAAAACATTTGATCTATCATATTCATTGCAAATTCATTATTAATAGTATTTATAGTTTTATCAGGGTATAATTCTAACGATTCACAAGTATTGCATTTCATTGTTTATTCCCTTTCTTCGAAGAATTCTAATAATATAAATTTCAAATTTAAAAGGCCTAGTTATTACTAAGCCTTTACTATCTTATCCTCTACTCAAATGTCACTTCTACAACGCGGTGATACGGATGTAGCCCAGCCTTTTCTATTGCTTTTTGTGATCCAATATTATCAACAGTTGTTGAGCAAATAGCAATCAACTCTCTGTTATAGCACATATCTTTCAAATAAGTTAAAACAAAAGATGCTATGTCTTGCCTTCTATATTCAGACCCCACTGTCACACCAACATTTGCATGTGTTTTGTGAGATTCACTAGGTCTTAATTCGCCTGTACCTATAATTTCATTTTTAACTCTTAATAAAAACAACTCTTGTCGCTCAATAACATTTTCAAAATAAGGTTCAACCCAGTCTCCATCTTGACCAATGTTTTCTCTCTCGTATTGTAGTACTTCTTGGTATTCATCCATAGTTGCTAAATTAAATTTTGCATTTTTTATCGGATTGCTATGTGTCGCCTTAAACATATCTCTATATAAGTATGTATGCGTCTGCATAGTTTTATTATTATCTAAGCACAAGTTGAAAAAGCGCGGTTCCAATGTACTTACAAATGCTTTTTTTATTTCCATGTCCTTTAATACTTGAACAAAAATATCCTTTGCTCTTTTTTGATATTGGTTTTTTATATAATACTGAACAATCTCATTATGAGCAGTTAAACAAAAATAACCTACGACTTTTGTCCCAACAGCTATTTTATAATAATCTGAAACAAAAATTATAGATTTTTCCCACATATCATCCATAGGCGCAAGTAAGTTTTTATAATACTCCAGAGTCATCCTATTTATTTCACTCTTGGTTGTTTTTTCAATAACTATATTCATTACTTACTCCCCCTATTTTCTCTATATAATTTTCCATACCCTAATCATTATAACATACATTTTTACACAATAACTAATTATTATCAGGAAAAATAATCTTTTATGTCTTTTTCTACAAAGTTTTGTAATTTTATACAAAAAAAGCATAACTATTCTATGGAATTGCTATGCTTTTAAACTTATTTATATACTATTTGATTTCTGCCATTTTCTTTTGCTTTATAAAGGTAATCATCCGCTTTTTTTATTAATAAATCTAGCGGTTCTTCTGACCATTGTGAAACACCAAAGCTTGCTGTTATTCTAATATGATCTAAACCTTCAATATCAATTACCTTACCTTCTATTGCCTTTCTCAATTGCTCCATTTGAAGCAATGTATTGTCAAGTATATTCCTATCACTTGATACTTTCATAAACACAAATTCTTCTCCTCCATACCTGCCAAATATTGTATCTTCTGATAATACACTGCGTATTAATTTCGCAATGATTCTAAGGACTTCATCTCCAACAACATGCCCATAGCTATCATTAACAGTTTTAAAAAAATCGATGTCCATCATCACTAAAACAATTTTTTTATTTGATTGATTAGTTATTAACTCTAGCTCGTTTTCCATTAAAGTAATTGTATTATTACGGTTATATAACCCTGTCAAACTATCAATTGTTGCCATTTTTTCTAATTGCAATGTACGTTCAGCTACTTTTTCTTCAAGGGATTGATTAAGCTCAACGAGTTTCTCTTTTTCAATATCTTTTCTGTATTTATTAAAAATAATATATATCAATAGCAAAACAATAAACAGGACCAATAGATTAATAGCGATTAAAATGAAAAGATATTGTTCCAAATGCGCCACAATTTCATCTACTGTTTGAGTGTAAAATATGTACCAGGTTGTTTCAGAATGATTAATTGTAAATTCTACTTTCCTACTGACATATATTTTCTGATCTCCTTCAAAGTCATTGACAAAAATGTTAGCACCCGCAAGTATTTTATCTGCTGATTCTTTTGCTTCAGCACTTATATCTTGTGCTTCTTTAAGTAAAAATTCTTTATTTTTATGTGCAATTAATACACCTCTACCATCTATACCTACTAGATACCCTGTTTTTGCATAGGAAAATGATTCAATATATTCCTTAGTAAAATAATCTAGACGAGGAGAAACCATCGCGACGCCAACCAATAACCCCTGTTCATCAAATACCGGTACACTTACAACAAAAATAGGTGTGCCATTTGCAACACTTGGATACACTTCACTTATATAGTACGGTTCTCCATCCATTATTGCTTTTACAAAAGATAATTTTGTTGCATCTATATTAGCGGTTTTTCCTTTTACCGTATCAACAATAATTCTCCCACTTTTAAATGTGTATTTCTTATCGTAAAATTTGAAATCAAATTCGTTATCATTAAAAACTACAATTGGCAGGTTCATATATTCTGGATATATTCTATGAATATTTTCCACAAATTCTAAAGCATCTTTTCTCAATGATTCTTCTTCAGGGTTTTTACAGACGGCTACAATTCTTTTGTCTGTAGCAATTACTTGTGCTATATCGATTTGCTCTTGTAAATATTGCTCAATTCCTACTAGGGCTTGATCTACGAAAACATTTCCTATTTCATAGCTATCTTTAAAAGCCTCTATGGATTTATTATGATAATTCGTGTATGTTACCCAAACAAAAACAAAACAAATTAATACAACTATTATAATATAACTCCTACCAAGTTTTTTTAGCACGTCAATCACCGCTCTCTTTTTCAAAATATTCCCAAAACATTATATCATCATATTTAGCATATTTCTATCAAAGCATTAAAAAAAGCACAGATCACTGTGCTTTAGCGTTTTATCATTATATGCCTTTTTTCTTAAAAATAATCTTCAGAATATCTCTCAATAATGTCATGTAGTACAATATAACAATCATCTAAGGATGTATATTTATCTTTTGGTTCTTCTGCTAGCATGTGTATGGGCAAGCCTCTTTGATGAAGCGCATTCATATCATCCATAATTGAATCGAACTCAAATTCAAAACTCTCAATTTCATATTTCTTCAATGTATTTTTCAGCATTTCTATATCAAAATCCCCATTATACATGATTAGTTTTTTATCTTTTAAAATACTACTGATTTTTTCCCACTCATCTTTAAATGCTGGCGAATCCGCTACCATATCATTATCTATTTCGTGTATCTCTATCATTTGTACTGAAATAGCTTTTCCTGGCTTAAATCTTTGGTTTAACAGAACTTTTCCATCCATGTCTATGATTGCTATTTCAATAATTTCATCGTCTTGCTGAAAGCCAGAACACTCTGTATCCATAATAATGTAATCATTTTTGTTTTCTAAAATCTCACTGTATTTTTTTTGCAATGCTTCTACTATCTCTCTACTCATAACGCTCTCTCCTTTGTTTCATTTCTTTATGTAGTATACCATAAATCATCTGTATTCATAACCTTTTCATGGCCTATGGAAAGAAAAAACCATAGGTCAAGTATAATACGACCTATGGTTATAAATATATGTGAAGTTATTTAAACAACTATGCATATTAATTAAGAGCAAAGTTCTTAATTAATATGCTTACAATGTTTTATTAATTAAGAGCAAAGTTCTTAATTAATATGCTTACAATGTTACTAGTAATAATAAGCACAAATGCTTCTATGTGCTTACTATTATATGGTTCTAATGTTTTATACATTAAGAGCAAAGTTCTTAATTAATATGCTTTATAGAATTTTTTAAAAAAAGAGTTCACAGCCTACCTATCAGCGAGTAGGCTATGAAAAAAATAAATATATATGAAGTTATTACTACCTATTAGTGCCCATTATGTAGAATATCTGTACCATCTTTTAAGATGTTATTATAGATAGTATCTACAACAGGGTTATCAGATGAGAACTTTATTTGAGACATACTATCCGCTTTATAAATACCTTTTGTTCTCTCTTCTTTTACCTTTGGATCCATTGTAAATGGCTGTCCTGCACCACCAACGCATCCACCTTTACACGCCATTACCTCAACAAAATCATAATTTGCTTCGCCGGCTTGTATTTTATCTACTAGTTCTTTAGCTTTTCCTAAACCATGAACTATAGCAATCTTAATCGTTTTGCCATTAAGTTCTATTTCAGTTTCCTTTACACAGTCCATGCCTCTAACACCCATGAATTCAATGTCTTTAAGTACACCAACACCTTGATCATGCATTGTTCTTCTAAGTACTGCTTCAGTAACACCACCTGTAACACCAAATATGACTCCTGCTCCAGATGCTAATCCAAATGGCATATCAAATGACTCTGGTTCTATTTCATCAAAGACGATACCTGCTTCTTTGATCATTCTTGCTAACTCTTGTGTTGTAATTACTACATCTACATCTCTAATGCCATCTTTTTCATAGTTAGATCTCGCTGCTTCGTATTTTTTTGCTGTACAAGGCATTATAGAAGCTACTACAATATCTCTGTCATCATCAACTGTTTCAAAATGCTTCTTCATTACTGAACCAAACATTTGCTGTGGCGACTTACATGTTGAAATATTATCCATTAAATCTGGATATTGAGTTTCTGCAAATCTATACCAACCAGGACAACAAGATGTAAATAGTGGTAATTTACTTTCAGGATCACCTAGTCTTGCAATAAACTCATTTGTTTCTTCCACAACAGTTAAATCTGCCCCAATACTTGTATCATAAACCTCATCAAATCCAATTGCTTTTAGTGCTGCAACAATTTTTCCTGTTACAACTCTACTTGAAGGCATTCCAAATTCTTCGCCAAGTGCTACTCTTACAGCTGGTGCAATTTGTGCAATAACTTTTTTCTTAGAATCATTAATCATTTTCCAAGCTGTTTTAGTTTCATTTTTTATAACGAGTGCACCTGTTGGACATATTGCAGCACACTGGCCACAGTTAACACAATCCACTGATGATAAACATCTGTTAAATGCAGGTGTTACAGATACTTCGGCTCCTCTGTATGCAAATCCGATTACACCAACACCTTGTACCTCTTGGCACATTCTTACACAGTCACCACAGAAAATACATTTGTTAGGGTCTCTAACAACACTAAAACTACTCTCATCAATTGGCTTTTTTTCTTCTGGTGAAGGGAATCTTATATCTTTAATATTAAATCTTTCTGCTAACTCTTGTAATTTACATTTACCATTTTTGTCACAAGTCGTACAGTCTCTACAATGGTTAGATAATATTAATTCTAAAATCATTTTTCTATGTTTTCTTAATTGAGAAGTATTTGTTTTGATTTCCATACCATCTTTTGGTATTTCTGAACAAGATGCAAATACATTTCCCCATTTATTTTCAACTACACACATTCTACAAGCACCATATGTACTTAACTCAGAATGGTAACAAAATGTTGGTAAATCAACTCCTGCTTTTCTTACTACTTCTAAAACGTTTTTTTCTTTATCAAAATCAACACGTCTACCGTTTACAATCATTGTCTTATTCATGTCTATACCTCCTCAATAGCATCAAATGGACAGCTACTTACACAAGCGCCACATTGGATACATGCATCTGCATCAATAACAAATGGTTCTTTTTTAACACCACTAATAGCATCACAAGGACAAGCTTTCATACAAATACTACACCCTTTACAAGCTTCAGCATCAATTACAAATGCACTTAAAGATTTACACGTTTTTGTTGAACATGTTTTATCAACTATATGTTCTTTGTACTCATTAATAAAATGTTCAAGAGTACTTATTATTGGATTACCAGCTGTTTTTCCTAGACCACACAATGCAGTATTACAAACAGTATCCGCTATTTCTTCTAGTAATTCTAAGTCTTCTAACTCGCCTTTACCAGTAACTATTCTTTCAAGAATATCTCTCATTCTTTTTGTACCTTCACGGCATGGTATACATTTTCCACAAGACTCATTTTGAGTAAATTCCATAAAGAATCTTGCAATTTCAATCATACATGTATCTTCATCCATTACTACAAGTCCACCTGAACCTACCATAGCACCTACTTCTATTAAAGAGTCAAAGTCTAACGGTAAATCAAAATGTTCTTCAGTAAGACATGCCCCAGATGGTCCTCCAATTTGAACTGCTTTGAATTTCTTATTATTTCTAATACCACCACCTATATCAAAGATGATTTCTCTCAAAGTTGTTCCCATTGGTACTTCTATAAGTCCTGTGTTAACAATACTTCCTGTAATAGCAAACGCTTTTGTCCCTGGACTATTTTCTGGTCCTATACTTCTAAACCATTTCGGTCCGTTTAGCATAATTGGCGCTACATTGGCAAATGTTTCAACATTATTTAAAACTGTAGGTTTTTCCCACAATCCTTGTTCAACAGTTCTTGGTGGCTTTGTTCTTGGCATTCCACGATTACCTTCTATGGAAGCTGTTAAAGCACTACCTTCACCGCATACAAATGCACCCGCACCTTTGTTTACAAATATATCAAAATCAAAGCCTGTGCCTTGAATATTTTTTCCTAAGTAACCTTTTTCTCTTGCTTGCTCTATAGCTATCTTTAATCTATGAACTGCTAACGGATACTCAGCACGTACATAAATATATCCTTCACTAGCGCCTACGCCATATCCTGCTATAAGCATACCTTCAAGAACACTATGTGGATCACCCTCCATGATACTTCTATCCATAAATGCACCAGGGTCTCCCTCGTCACCATTACAAACAACGTATTTCATTTCTTTTGGTTGACTCAATACTTGCTTCCATTTTGTTCCTGCTTTAAAACCACCGCCACCACGGCCTCTCAAATTTGACTCTACAATGTCATTACAAATATCTTCTTGTGATTTTTCTTTAATCACATTCTCAAATGCCTTGTAACCATCCTGTGCTAAATAGTCTTCAATAGACTCTGGATTAATCACACCACAATTTTTTAAAGCAATTTTATATTGTTTTGACATGATGTCTAAGTCATTATCAGATATTAATTTATCTGTGTATATAATGCCTTTTTTAACATGTTGATTAACAATTTGCGTTACATCTTCTTCTGTTACTTTTATATATGTTGTTTTTACATTATTATCATCTATTATATCTACAATCGGTTCTAGATAGCATGCACCGATACATCCTGTTGTTACAACGGCTGCATCTAAAGCTTCGATATCTATAATGCTTGAAAATTGATCATATAATTTATTTGCACCTGCAGCAATACCACAACTACCTTTTCCAACTAATATTTTCATTATTCTACCTCCATTTTTACTTGATGTTTATTTTTAATGTCTCTTACTATTTCAGCTGCTTGTTCACCTGTAATATTTCCATAAGTTTCATCATTAATCATCATTACTGGAGATAAACTACAACATCCAAGACACGCTACGTTATTCATAGTAAATAACTTGTCTTCTGTTGTTTCACCGTTTGCTATACTTAGTTCTGCGCTTATAGCTCTTTCCAAATCCTTCGCACCATTTACATGGCATGCTGTTCCGTCACAAATTCTAATTTCGTATTCACCTTTTGGTTCTAATGAAAAGTTTTCATAAAAAGTGGCTACACCAAAAATCTTCGATGGTGAAACACCAGTTGCCTCAGAAACATATTCCAAAACCTCTTCTGATAAATATCTGTAAATGTCTTGCACATCTTGAAGTATCGAGATTAGTGAAGACTGTTTATTTGAGTATTTATCAACTACTTGATCAATTGCATTCATATCTTCTTGCTTTAACATACTATCACCTCATCATATTCGTTAATTTTTTAACTATATTTTTTCCTTGTTAAATATTTAACCGAGTATGCCTTAAAAAAATCATTAGCTCCTACATTTCCTTACCCATCACGTCCAAAAAAAGTTGGCACGGTTGGCACGGTGACTAATGTAAACGTTTTCCCTGGAGCGTAAAAAAATTGCGACTCCAAATTTTGCTTATTTTAAAACAACTCTTTGAAAAAAAATGACTGATACGCTTTTCTTTTATCTTGCGCATCAAAAATAACTTATTTAATTACCCGACATAAGAATACTCGATGAAAAGATATCTGTCAATATCTTTTGTAAAAAAAATATCACACTTTTTTTGTCTTCCAAAACTATTTCTGCTTATATATTTTACCGCAATAAAGTGTCTATTGAAATTTTAATAGCCTACGCACATCTAACCCAAATCAGAGTAAAATAGGCTAAACGTATGATGCATTATTTTGTGCAGCCTTAGGTTCTTCATTGCCTACCAGCAAACAAAATAATAAAACATCCCCTCTATTTTACGGTTCTACACCATTTATTCCAAAACGCCTATTCCTTATACTTTAATCTTCTATTAGTTTTTCCTTTAGTCTGTTACCCACAACTCTTAGTAAAATAGGCACAGGGGATGATGCATTATTTTGTGCAGCCTTAGGCTCTCTGTTGCCTACCAGCAAACAAAATAATACATCATCCCCTCTATTTTACGGTTCTACACCGCACAAACAAAAACAAACAAGTGATAATATAAAAAAAACGAGCATCAGCTCGTTTTTTTATATTATCACTACATCCTTTGCACCATTCTCATAAGCTACCTCTCTTAACTTCTCCATCTCACTTTGCTTTGGCGAAGCTTTATCTTTTAGCTCAGAGGTTACACCAAGGTTTCTAAACTTAATTAATTTGTATCTTACCTTAGAATCATACTGATTTATCAATCTTGAAGTGAATTCAACAGTTTTTTCATTATCAAGTAACTCTGGAATGACAACTGTACGAATCTCAAAAACTTTATGCTGTTTCATTTGATCAATGATGTTTTCAATAACTGTTTCATTGCTTTTACCTGTAAGCATTTTATGTTGACCGTTATCACTCACTTTTAAATCAAACATAAATCGATCTACAACTTGTGATAATTGCTCTAATTTGTCTTTTCTAATGTAGCCATTCGTATCTATAAAGATATTAATGTTCTTACTTTTCAAGTTTCTGCAAATTTCTAATAAAAAATCAAATTGTACGGTACACTCGCCACCAGAAATAGTTACGCCTCTTGTAAAATCTTTATATTTTATAACTTCTTCCACTATTTCTTCAACATCAACATATTTGATATCATCAATTACATTTTTATCACTTGCAATTGGAATCGTTTCTGGGTTATGACAATTTTTGCAGTTAAAATTACATCCTTGTAAAAATATTCCTGTCCTATTTCCTGGTCCATCTACTGAACTAAATGGGATAATCTTTCTTAAGTAGCCCTTCATATTGTTCCCCTATATTCTATATTATTATCGTTGTTTTCTATCTAATATTTTTTGTTTTTCTACTGCTCCATGACCCAATACCACAGTATCTCTTAAAACACTCTCTCCTCTTTCAAGTTTTTCTATTTCAGAACGTTTTACAAGGTATCCCGTAATTCGAACTACATCAGAGTCACTTGAATAGGCACTAAAATACCTCATGCCGCTTTTAAAAGCACCTTTGATTATATCTAATATATACTCTGGATTTTTTTTCGCTATTGAATCAAAACTAAATACATCACCTATTCCTGAAGGGAAAAATTGATGATATTTAGCGGATTTTTTTATATGATCAAACATTTCTTGTGGCTCATCACCTATTGGTATACGACATCCTGGTGACGTACCCTCATCAGTATCTATACCAACTTGTGCATGAAGCAAATATTTTTCATCAGATGCATACAAATACTTGTAACTATGTTTATTGACTAGACTAGCTATTTTTTCGATTATTTCTATACCCATTTTCTCTGCTTTTTCTGCGTGGCCAAATCTATTTTCTTGTAAATGGTTTTGGTCAACAAAATGATTCACTGCATTACCTAAGCCTACTAGGCCAAACATTGCAGAAAATTTATTTATATCAATAAGTCCTTCTTTTGACAGAAAATGTGACTCGAAAAATGGGGTTTCTTCAACTAGAAACCTAATACGCTCATCCATTAACATAAGCATGTTTTCTACTGTTTCTTCTAATTTTACATTTATAAAGTCATTATATGACTTTGCAGAATCAGCCAATTTGGCTAAATTTGTTCTTACTAAAGTATAACTTCCTCCACCAATCGGTAAACCATTGTAACAACTAGCTATGGCATAGTCACCATTAAAATCCTTTGTATAGATTTCACTATTTGAAAAACTTGGTTTTGCAGTAACCAAAGCAGTATTTATAGCATCTACCATAAACTCATCTGACGTATCTTCTTCTGAATATTTCAGTGTCAAATTAGGTATAGATGCTTCTAATTCACGTTCTGCTCTCAGTATCATTCTTCCTGCTAACGTATCTGTAGGTCCAATATTGGCATGACAAAAAGAATCCGTTATGGTTCTATCAATGTGAAGCATAAAACGTTTTATCGCTTTAAATGATTCTTCATCATCTTTTACATAAGGATTTAATAATGTGTCTAAGTTTCCAATATATACTGGAAATGATGTTACCGAAGGAATATGTTTATATAAGATTAGTAAATTATTTATAGCATCCCCTAAATCTTCAGGGGGATCTAACTCCAAAAAATCGCTTCCATTTTTCATAAATTTTTCAAAGTCTACCACAATATAACGTGGTCTATATGGCGCATGGCCTTCGAATAAATCACAGATAATGCCCTTTTCCATTAATTCTTTTGTTTCTTCATTTACATTAAGGACATCTATAGAGTTTTCTGCAGCTCGTGCTAAGCTTAGCACTTTTTGTTCGTAAGTTAAAATAGGATCCTTAACGATGTTTAAGATATTGTTCATACTATCTCCTCCATTGTTAAATATTTTAACCATACAGTCAATCATGCAGGTTCTTTAACATACAATACTTTTTAATAATGAACTAAGATTGACATAATCGTCCATACAAAGCATAGATGCTGTTAAATATATTATACCACAAATTTGACCTCATTAAACCAAAAGCACGCTTTAATAGGTCATATTAGACTAATAATAAGCTGGAAAATAGATTATTAGTGCTATCATTCATTACATTATTGTTATAGATTATGCTGCATTTTCCATTAGGCTACTTTCTTTAAAAATATTTTTACGATTTTTTCGCCATGGTCGCTAAGTACGACACCAAAAATTATCAAAATACTGCCTGTAATCATCAAGCCATTTATGGTCTCATTTAAAAATAATTTTGCACTTATCATCGTAATAACGGGCAATAAATATATATAATTATTTGCCTTTATTGGCCCTATTACTGCAACCACTTTATTCCATAATACATAACATAATCCAGATCCTAATAAACCTAAAGCTATAACATTCATTTGTGTAAACTGCGATACTTCTATAAAAGATGTTAATGGCTTTTGAGTAAATACCAAAATTACAAAACCTGATAAGATGCCGTAGAAAAAAGTCTTACGTACGACAACGATGCTAGGTAGCTCAAATTTTGAATTCTTTAACAGAACCGAATAAAAAGCCCACATAAGTGCAGATAAGACTGCCAATATATCACCTTTCGGATTTAGCTCTAACATAACATTTCCATTAAATACAACTAAAGCAACGCCACTCATAGCGAAAAGAAAGCCAATAAACACCCATCTATTCAATTTTTCATCATGGGTGAATAAATGTGCTACAATACCGGTTAATATTGGTGCGATTGCCAGTATCAACCCTGTATTTGATGCTGTTGTGTATACCAATGCAAGGTTTTCAAGTGAAAAATACAATGATACACCAGTTAATCCCATCCCTAAGAATATGAGATTGTTTTTAAGCCCACCAGCGCTATATCTTTTAGGAGATACAATCCAGAGTGCAATATATGCCATCATAAATCTGTATAGCATTATTTCTATAGGTCTTAATTCCACTAACGCCCATTTGGTAGATATAAAAGTAAATCCCCAAATAGTCATTGTTATTAACGCTACTATGTGTGCTATCAGTTTTTTATGTTTAGTCATTTGATTCTCCTTATTTTTGACAATTATATTAATAAATCCTTCTTCAATTAATTGTTTTTTACTCTCTAATATATAGTCTACAAACTTTAATATCGGTTTGCAATATTTATTCATATTATATCCTGAAATATACATTTGTAATATAGTAAAATAAAAAAGTATCTTACAAAATGTAAGATACTTTTTATTGGTCGGGGTGACAGGATTCGAACCTACGACCCACTGGTCCCAAACCAGTTGCGCTACCAAACTGCGCTACACCCCGAAAGCAATTATTTAACTGCTTGTCTATTATGACATACTTTTGCTATTAAATAAAGACTAAAATTAAAAAAGCTGCAAATATTCCTGAAAAAACTGGAATAATCATACCTCCCTTTTTCCAAGAAACCAATGCAGTAACTGAAATTCCAACAACTGCAGCATGTGGCCCATTAGGAATCGAGTAGTATGCACCAGGAATAATTAATGCCCCTAGCGCTGTAAAAGGGACTAATTGCAAGAATCGTTCTAGCCTTACTGGCATTTTTTTATTTGATACCAATATAAAAGGAAGTGCTCTTGGAATATATGTCACTAAAGCCATACCAAAAATTATAATCAATAATGTTTTAACTTCCATTATCCAACCTCCTCAAGATTAGTGTTGTTATCTTCATCCTTAAAAAGTGTAAACGTACCTATAAGCGATACCACAATAATTGCAATCACCATATTCCATCCTGATGCTAGCCAAGCAAGTTTATTTAACAGTAAGTTAAGGACGCCTGACCCTATAACCATAAAAAGGACTTTAGATGATTTTTTAGCTTCTGTTACTATAATAGATACAAATAGTGCATAGAGTGTCATCATCATGCTATTTCGAAGGGCTAGAGGAATAAAACCATCTAATACATAGCCTAGTACTGACCCGCCGACCCATGCACTTAATGAAATCCATTGTAATGCTAACATATACTTTGCAGACAATTTTTTTCCTTTAGTTGATGCCACAGAGAAAACTTCATCAGTTATTCCAAACGCTATAATAGGGCTTATCTTTTGAGCACTTTTTTCTAACTTCTGAGAAATTGACGCACTCATCAAAACATGTCTAAAATTAATCAGAAAAGTCGCTAAAACAATTTCTCCTACACCCGCTCCTATAGCAATAAAGCTCATTGCCATAAACTGCGATGCACCGGCAAAGTTTGTTAGTGAAAATAAAAAAACATATATTAAAGGTATATCTAGGTTTTTTGCAAGTAATCCAAATGCCATAGATGCTGTAACATATCCAGCTACTATTGGAATCCCATCAATGATTCCCTCTTTTATGTCATAATTGCTATTTTTTTTCGTCATGATCGTTAATCTCCTTAATTGCTCACTTCGTTATTTTAGTGTGATAAAGGATTTTAGTCAATATATTCTGTATAAATATTAGAATAATCGACAAAATATGTAAAATAACAAAAAAAATCAATCTGTTCATATTGACTTAACACTAAAAACAATGATATACTTAACACCAAATTAAAATTATGTAAAGGAGGACATCATGGAATACTCACAAATGTTGAACCAAATGATTAATGATAGCGGTTTATCATTAAGAAAAATCACAGCTCTATGCGAAGAAAAAGGATATAATATTACTCCCTCATACATCAGTCAGTTAAAGAACGGCAAGCTTGCTCCTCCCTCTGAGGATATATCCAAAGCACTATCAGAAGTTTGTAACGATGAAAATCCAATGAAATTAATTTTTCAAGGATATTTAGAAAAAGCACCAGAAATGATCAAAAAATATATCTTAATGTCAGCTGCAATCAATAAACTTATTTTAAAAGATATGTCTTTAAATGAAAATTTTATTACCTCTGACGAATACAAGGAATACATACATAACTTAGATGCATTATCCTCCCTTGATATATCCGCAAAGTACATACATAGCGATGGAGATATAGCCGACGTATTACACGAAGAAATTAATGCATTAACAGGTGGCGTCTACTCAAAGGATAAAGAGGAAACAACAAAAGATACATCATACTTTTTTTTACGCGATCATTCTATGGAGCCTATTGTTAATATCAACGCTCATGTACAAACAGTTAAGACCAAAAAAGAGTTTATAAAAAACAAAGATATTATTGCATTTTATATAAAAGAATCAAGAACACCTCAGATTAGAAGAGTGTTTATGGTAAAAGACCAAATTGTACTGGTACCTGAGAACAGTGACCATGACGTATATACATACCCGACACTAGAAGACATCGACTACATTGGAAAAGTCGTTTCATATAAAATGAATTTTTAACTAAAACAAGAGCTGTTGCATCAATTGCAACAGCTCTTTAATATTTTTGTATTATATTATCTTGTTATATTGATTAATACTTTTTTAATCATAAAAATCAAATTCATTGCCATTAATGGAAAGTGTATCACCATCCGCAATACCTAGCTCTTTCAATTTATCAATAGCACCTCTTGTTCTTAGGTAGTTATCTAAATATCTTAATGATTCTAAATCATTAAAGTTTGTAGAGTTAAATATTTTAGTCAATTGTTTTCCTTCAGCAATATATACACCTTTTAAGCTATCAAAACTTACACTTACTTCTCTGTACTCATCTTCATTTTCTTCAGCCTCAAAGTCAAACATTTCATCGAATGACTGCTCTTCTTCTACTGGTATATGATCTAATGCTTCTGCTATCTTTTTCATTAACTCATCAACACCACTTTTGGTTGCTGCTGATATAGGATATACTTCGTACCCTTTTTCTTCTACATATGCTTTAAATTCTTCATACTTTTCTTCATCAAAAAGTAAGTCAGTTTTATTTGCAGCGATTATTTGCTTCTTATCTAAAAGTTTTTCTGAATAGCTAGCCAACTCATTATTAATCTTATCAAAATCATCTATTGGGTCTCTACCCTCAGTACCAGCAACATCAATCACATGCAACAACATACGATTTCTCTCTATATGCTTTAGAAAGCTTAGTCCTAATCCTGCACCTAAATGTGCACCCTCAATAAGACCTGGAATATCTGCCATAACAAAATCTTTATCGTAAACTTTCACAACGCCCAAATTGGGAGATATCGTTGTAAAATGATAGTTTCCTACTTTTGGTTTTGCACTACTTACAACTGATAATAAAGTCGATTTCCCTACATTTGGAAAACCTACTACACCAACATCAGCTATTAGCTTTAGCTCTAGTCTTAATTGACGCTCTATAGCTACACCACCAGCTTCAGCAAAATTTGGTGCTTGGCGTATTGATGTTTTGTAATGGACATTTCCCTTACCACCTTTACCACCTTTTGCAATTATTATCTTTTGGTCATGGTGAATTAAATCCGCCATAATTAGCCCTGAATTGTCATCAATAAGGACTGTTCCTACAGGTACTTTTATAATTAAGTCTTGTCCATGCTTGCCAAACATCTTTTTTTTCATTCCGTTTTGGCCTTCTTCTGCATAGTATTTCGTTTTATATCTAAAATCTGTAAGTGTTCTATAGTTTTCATCTGCTTGAAAAACTACATCGCCACCTTTACCACCGTCGCCACCATCTGGGCCACCATCTGGTACATATTTTTCTCTTCTAAAATATACGCCACCATTTCCACCTTTGCCAGATTTGACGAATATTTTGGCATGATCAAAAAACATATCTTCACATCCTTAAAGTCTATCTATAATATAGACCTATCACTTTCTATCTATCACTAGTAATTTCTTCTTCAAAAATAAAAGCCCTCTATTATAGAGGGCTTTTTGTGCTATTAATTAGTTAGCAGCTTCATTAGTGTAAACACTAACTTGCTTTCTCTTTTTGTCTTTACGCTCAAATTTAACTACTCCGTCAATTTTAGCAAATAAAGTATCATCCCCACCTATACCTACGTTGTTTCCTGGATGTACTTTCGTTCCTCTTTGTCTTACAAGGATGCTTCCAGCGCTCACAGTTTGTCCATCAGCTCTTTTAACACCCAAACGTTTGGATTCACTATCTCTACCGTTCTTGGAACTACCTACTCCTTTTTTAGATGCCATTGACCACACCTCCTCATGTGCTAAGTCTATCAAAGATAACAAGTCAGGTTATCTTGATCTATATTTTTTTACTAACATTCAATTTTATCAATTTTTACAGTAGTGAAAGGTTGTCTATGACCTTTTTTCTTTCTGTAATCTTTTTTTGCTTTGTATTTGAAAATGATAACTTTATCAGCTTTTCCATTTTCTACAACACTAGCAGATACTTTTGCGTTTTCGATAACTGGCGTACCAACTTTTAAGTTCTCGCCATCGTTAAATAATAAAACTTCATCGAATACTACGTTTTCTCCAGCCTCAGCACCAAGTTTTTCAACTGATACTAAATCGCCTTCAGAAACTTTATATTGTTTACCACCTGTTTTTATTACAGCGTACATTTATTCAACACCTCCTATTACAAATACTCGCCAAATATAGGCCTGGTTATCACTTCATGTAAGAAACATAATCAACCAAGTTTAAAAACCTTACTCGAGCGGCTTACGAACATTAATGTTACCATAGTTTATTAGTAGTGTCAACAGTATTTAACTCTTCAAACATCAATTCTGTTCTATGGTATTTCACATGTGCAATGTCTATTTCAAATTCACTAAAAACCATAAATGCTTTAAGCATTTTTTCAGGATTCAAATTACCCTCACTACCGGTTTTTAGTACAGTTTCTATCAATATTTCTTGATCATTCATCTTAACAAAGTCAACTTCATGGATTAGCGGTTTTACATCAACTTCTTTCATGATGCGCTTTCTTCCCTTTTTTGCTTTTTTTTCAATCAATATTTGATCTTGCTTTAAAAATAGCTCAAATTTAGATTTAAATTCTTCTGAATTCCAATCACCGCTAACTGGTACAGTCACTTCATATGCAGCAAATCTAACTATAGATGCAATAGCATCTATTTTACCTTCAATCTTCATTACCTCTAGTATTTCAAGGCCATCTGGTAAAGAATTGTTCATTGTTTGAGAAAGATGCTCTGCTGGAAATTCTTTGATCGTCTCAACCTCAATGTATTCCCCTACACTTGAATATCCAAGGGATAAAGGATGGGCTATACTCATTTTAGGGTGCGGATTAAACCCTTGTGAATAAGCGAGTTTAATATCTGAACGCCTAAAACCTCTCTCAAAAACTTTTACTAAGTCTAAATGAGATATGAATTTTATATTATTTAATTTTGTAAATTTCATTATATATTTTGCCATTATTTTTTCTCCAACATTTCACATTCAAAAGGATCGTTTATACCACAGTTTAAACATCCATTTCTGCAGTCATGACTTGTTTGCTCTTCAAATGTCTTTTGATTTTCTTTTTTAAAGAATTCTTTTGTTACACCAACATCAATATGATCCCAAGGTAATACTTCATCAAGTGCTCTTTCTCTAGTCGCATAATACGCAGGATCAATATCGCAATCTATAAAAGACTTTTCCCATGCAGGATAATTAAAAAATTCTCTCCAACCATCAAACTTACAACCATTTTCCCATGCTTTGATTAACACTTTGTTTAATCTTCTATCACCTCGTGCAAATACTGCTTCTAAAAAACTTGTATGGGCATCATGATAGTTAAAAGTTGTATTCTTAACTTTTTTCAGTTCAGCTTTTAAGTATTCTTGTTTTTCTACAAACATCTCATATGTGTCTTGTGGAAACCACTGATAAGGTGTATGAGGCTTTGGTACAAAATAGGACACACTAACATTTATAGAAAGCTTTTGGTTTTTTCTATCAGGATTGCTTTTAAATATTTGCTCTATTTTCCTTGCTATATCTGCTATACCTGCCAGGTCCTCAAATCCCTCTGTAGGTAGACCCATCATAAAGTATAACTTAATACCTCTCCAGCCCAAATCAAATGCTTGTACGGCTGCATTTTCAATGTTAGCATCTGTGATAGTCTTATTTATTGCATCTCTTAGCCTTTGTGTTCCTGCTTCTGGTGCAAAGGTTAATCCAGATTTTTTTACACTCTGTATTTCTTCCATTACTTTAAAAGAAAAAGAATCAAGTCTCAATGAAGGTAGGGACAATGAAATGTTTTCCTGTCTACAATGACCCATTACATCATCAACAAGTTCTTCTATCCCTGTATAATCACTAGAACTTAAAGATAATAAAGTCATCTCTTCATAACCAGTATTTTTTAATAATTTTTTTGTTATTTCTTTGATTCTATCTTGGCTTTTTTCACGTACAGGTCTGTAAATCATACCTGCTTGGCAAAATCTACAACCCCTTGTGCAACCTCTAAATAATTCTACTAACCCTCTATTATGTACAACATCAATAAATGGCACTATTTGGTTTTCGTTGCAAACAGCTTCATTTATGTTTTGAATAATTCTTTTAAGTATTTTTTTCGGTGCATTATCATAATTAGGTGTAATGGCCTTAATTGTATTGTCTTCATTGTAAGTCACATCATAAAAGCTTGGTACGTATACGCCTTGTATTTCACAAATCATCTCCAAAAACTTTTCTCGAGGTAAATCTGCTTTTTTCCACTCGACATATTTTGCCATCACTTCTATATTTACTTCTTCTCCTTCACCCATTATAAAGAAATCAATACTCTCTGCTAATGGCTCTGGATTATATGCACATGGTCCACCTGCTGTAACGAAAGGATGCGCCTTTGTACGATCTTTACTATAAAGTGGAATGTTTCCCATATCTAGCATATTTATTATATTTGTATAGCTTAATTCATACTGTAATGTAAAACCTAATACGTCAACTTCATTTATAGGCATCTTTGATTCTAATGCATATAATGGCATATTATTTTCTTTCATAAGCTTTTCCATATCTTTAGCCGGCGCAAAAACACGCTCACAAGCTAACCATGGCTCTTTATTCATAGCTTCATATAAAATAAACATCCCTAAATGAGACATGCCTATTTCGTATATATCTGGAAATGCAAAAACATATCTGCATTCGATGTCATTATCATCTTTTACTACTGAATTTAACTCTCCACCAATATATCTGGCAGGTTTATCAACTTGGGTAACCAAGTGATCAATTTTTACTTTACTCAATTTGTAACACCTCTACTCTTTCTCTAAATAGCAGTTACTATTATATCAGAAAACATTATAGTTGCAACCTATGGTTTATATCTATAAACACTGTTTTATAATATGAAGAAACCTCCCAATTATCATAAAAGGAAGGTTTGCATTTTTTTGATTATTAGTAATGTATCATCTTAAAAAAAGCACATAATTATGCTACTTTTAGATTTTTATCTTTTTTATCTTTTAATTTCTGAATTCCAATTACGACAAGTAATACGGCTATACCCATAAAGTCAGTTTGCATACCTGGAATCATAAGCAGTAATGCTGCCCCAAACATAATGATTCTTAAAACAATATTTAGCTCTTTATAAACAAACCCTTCAATAGCTGAGCCAAGTGCTACTACACCACAAATAGCTGTAATAACAACGACTACTATATCAGTTGTTGAAGCATCAATTAATAACAGTTCTGGCGAGAAAGCAAATATATATGGTACAACAAAACCTGCAAGCGCTAATTTGACTGCTTGTATACCAGTTTTTGTCGGGTTTCCACCAGAAATACCTGCACCTGCAAATGCTGCTAATGCAACTGGCGGTGTTAGATTTGCTAACATACCAAAATAAAATACAAACATATGAGATACAAAAGGTTCTATCCCTAACTTTGCTAACGCTGGCGCTGCCATGGTTGCAGTAATTATATATGCAGGGATTGATGGTAAGCCCATGCCTAGTACTATACATGCAATCATTGTAAAGATTAATGTTAACATGACATTTCCTTTACCTAAAAACAATATGGCTCCTGCTAACTTTAATCCAAATCCTGTTTGTGTAGCTACACCAATAATAATACCTACTACTGCACAAGATATGGCTACACCTAAAGCAGTCTTTGTTCCTGCTTCTAATGCATTTATAATATCCATAAAAATACCTTTAGTATCTTTTTTTATAATTCTAACAACAATTTGTAAAACGATGGTTGCTATTATTGAGAAAAATGCAGCAAATATTGGAGTTTTACCTTGAAGAAGCATGTAAACCAATATAATAATTGGTAGTAATAAATAACCTCTTTCTTTTAAAACTTCACCAACTTTTGGTAATTGATCTTTTGGTAAGCCTTTCAATCCTTTTTTACTTGCTCTTTGGTGAATGATTGTAATTACACCTATATAATATAATGCTGCAGGAATAATAGCTGCCATTGCAATTTTAATATATGGCATCCCTAAATACTCTGCCATAATAAATGCAGCCGCTCCCATAACTGGTGGCAATATTTGTCCACCACATGAAGCAGCAGCTTCTACAGCCCCTGCAAACTCTTTATCATAACCAATTTTTTTCATTAATGGGATTGTAAAAGCACCTGTTGTAACAACATTTGCTACAGCACTTCCATTAATCGAACCTAAAAAACCACTAGAAACTACTGCTACTTTTGCCGGTCCACCTTTTGATGATCCTGCAATAGCCATAGCTAAATCATTAAATAATTGACCCATACCTGATGTAGACAAAAATGACCCAAAAAGTATGAATAAAAATATATACGATGATGAAACACCAATAGCAATACCGAAAATTCCTTCAGTCGTCAAATACATATACTCAGATATAGCTCTTAAAGAATACCCACGATGGGCTATAATATCTGGCATACTTCTTCCAAAATAAGCATAAAGTAAGAATACTACTGCTAAGATTACTATTTCTTTACCTACAATTCGTCTTGCAGCTTCTAGTATAGTAACTATCATAATAAGACCCATAATAACGTCCACTTGGTTCGGTGAACCCGCACGCAATATAATGTCTCCATAATTTAAAAATATATATGCCCCTAAAACAATAGACACAATTGCAAAAATCCAATCTATTATTTCTGGTCTTTCCTTATTTGCTTTTTTACCTTTTGGATATAGTAAAAAAACTAAAAACAAAATCGTACACGTATGTACTGTTCTTTGCAATAAGGTTACTAGACTGCCTTGCCATGCAGTATATAAATGAAATACCGAAAGCCCTACACAAACTGCAAATACAATCATTCCTATAATTGTATTTCTACTTGGTTTTCTGTATCTGGACTCAGTATCATATTTTTCTAATAATTTTTGCTGATCTATATTTTCAACTGTACTGTCATAAATATTAGACATGAAAACCTCCTTAAAAAAAGCCATAGAACTTATTGCTCTATGGCTTCCAAGTTTCTATTTGATAACGCCAACTTCTTTGTAATACTTTTCTGCTCCTGGATGGAATGGAACTGGAACACCAACATCAAAAGTATCTAGATTAATATTCTTAGCAGCATTATGTGTAGCTACCATTGAATCTAAGTTTTCAAATAAAGTCTTTGTAATGTCATATACTGTTTCTTCTGATACTTCAGCACTTGTAATTAATAAAGTAGATACTGCAGCTGTTGCTACATCTGCTTCATTATCATACATACCACCTGGTATCGTGTTTGATGAGTAGAACGGAATAGTTTCAGCTAATTCGTTTACTTTTTCAGCTCTAATTGGCACTACAACACAATCGCCAGTTGTTGCTAAATCAAGCACAGCAGCATTAGGAATCCCTGATGTTAAGAAAGCTGCATCAACTGTTCCATTTTTAATTTGCTCAATAGCTTCTGAATATGATAAGAAGTCTTCATTGATATCATCATATGTAATGCCATGAACTTTCAATATGTTTCTAGCATCTACCTCAGTACCAGAACCTGGTGCACCAACACCAACTCTTTTACCAACTAAATCTTCAACTTCTAAAACGCCACTACCTTCTACAGTTATTAACTGTACGTAGTTTGGATATAAAGAAGCAATCGCTCTTAGGTTTTCTACTTTACCTTTTTCTTTAAATCCTTCAACACCGTTATAAGCAAAACTTACTACGTTGTTCATTGCAAAAGCAACTTCTGCTTCATTGTTACCTACTTTTGTTGCGTTTACAGCTGATGCTCCTGTAGATTCTACTGATGAATTAACATAGTCTAACTTTTCATTCATTAAGTTAGATAATGTACCACCTAAAGCAAAATATGCTCCTGAACTACCACCTGTAACAACTGTAACAAATTCTTTTTCTTTTTTGGCACCTTCGCCAGCATCAGCAGCGTTATTATCTGATGAACATCCTGTCATCATACCTAATGCTAATACTAATGCTAAAATAACTACTAAAATTTTCTTCATAATTTCCTCCCTAAATACGTTTCTTTATAATGTTGTGATTTGCAATTATTTCTTTCAAGCATGCTATTGTTTTCTCTCTATAATTGTTTAAATATCTTCACTAGCTATACTTTACAAAATAATAAGGCAATCACTTGCCTTTTTCCGCTTTTCTATATTTTGGGAATACGCTTTCCTATTTTAGCATAAAACTTTTGTAAGTCAAAGTAAAAAAACATAAATAACAATTTTCAGTCTAAAGTACTTACTGGTAATGTTCAAATAAAATAGCCTACAACAGTTCTTTAACTATGTAGGCTACTTTGATTTCAATAAATATTTTATTAAAGATATTTTTTCTGTGTATATAACTAGACGATCACCATCATCAAAATCTTTATACAAATCATATGTTTTTTCTCTAAAAATAAACTGATGTTGAGCAAAATGTGAAATGCCATAGGGTAACTGTGGCATAACCTGATTGATTCCACTAAAAACAATGTAACCATCTACAACTTCCATCTTATTTCCAGCACTATCAGGCACCCCTGCCCCAAATTGTTTAAATCGGGTCCTATCAAGAACAATCTCATGCTTATCAGAGATTCTAAAAATTTCCTCCCAAGGAGTCAGCTCAACAGAATGAATCCAAAGAACAACAAATTCTTCCCCTTCATCTACAATAAATCGCTCATATATTTGATCTTTTTGATAATAAAAAAGAGTCAAAGTGTCTAATAGCGGTAAAAAAAGCAATAAACACAAACTCAGTATTATTGGTATTAATATTTGTTTTTTCATTTATTTTCCTTCTAGTTATTAGTTTTAACTCAAATCGAAACACACCGTGTTTCTTACCTAAACTTATCACTTATAATTTATCACTTATAACTATCTTTTTGGTGCGAGAGGCGGGACTTGAAGACGGTCCTACCGTCCTTTTCTTTCCTCTGCTTCATTATGTTTTATTTCAAATAGTTCATCTTCTCTTTTCGAGTCTTTTTGCGGGTTCTGCGTTCCCACCTCTTGGTTTGACTCAAATCAAAACACGCTGTGTTTCTTACCTAAACTTATCATTTATAATTTATCACTTATCATTATCTTTTCATGGTGCGAGAGGCGGGACTTGAACCCGCACAGATAAATCTACACGCCCCTCAAGCGTGCGCGTCTGCCTATTCCGCCACTCTCGCATATTTATTATTTATATATTTTATTCTTTAATCTATATTTATCATTCGCATTCTCACGCCCGTTGAAGCCCTAGCCATAATTTACTTAGTAAATTGTGAGCAGGTCTCATGCAAGAACTTCCCAGCTTTAGCTGGTTGAAGTTTACTGCCAAGCGTGCGCGTCTGCCTATTCCGCCACTCTCGCATATTTATTATTTATATATTTTATTCTTTAATCTATATTAATCATTCGCATTTTCACGCCCGTTGAAGCCCTAGGCGGTTTGTGGCCTACTAGCAAGCAAAATAATAATATATGCCCGCTATTTTACGGTTCCCAAAATACATTTCAACTAGACTTACTCACTAACAATTATCTCTTTTTCGTATTTCCAGTCCTCAATGCCCTTAAATATATTATTGTAGCTTGGGTCTATATTTCCTTTTAGGCCTGTTTTTGTTATTATTGCTTTTTTTCTATAAAACAATGGATAATAGGGTAGCTCTTCTTTTGCTATATTTTTTATCTGATTAAATATAATTATTTGATCAGCTGTTGTTTTGGCTGATTGCATTTCTAGTAATAGACCGTCTAACTCTTGATTTACATAACCAAGTATATTTCCATAGCTCATATATACTTTTTTCACATCCATTGCAGGAGATACATTGTACCCACCTACTACTATATCAAATTGATGTGATTGCACTTTCAGTTGATATTCATCATAGGAAACACTATTAATTATAGTTTGTATCCCTATATTATCAAGGTCTTTTTTTATCTCATTACTTATATTAACATGCTCTTCATTGTCCATATTTACTAATATTTCTATAGCCAAAGGTTGCTCTGTCAGCTCATTTATTAATACATCATTTTGGTCTTGTTTGTATCCTGCTTCTGCAAAATATGACAACGCTGTTAACTCATTTGCATTATAAAACATTTCACTCGCATTATTACCTAAGTAAGATGGACTATATAAATTATCACTATACTCAACATGTCCTAAAAAATGCGTTTTACCAATGTATTGTTTATCTATTGAATAAGCTACACCTTTTCTAAGACTTTTATTTTTCATTGCTTCTTTATAAAAGTTAAACCCAATAAAATCAACTTGATTTGTCATATACTCGTGAATTATTATTGTATCATCACCTAAATACTTTTCCCAATCATAACTGTCTGCATACATCAAATTAATTTCATCTATTTCTAATAATTTAAATTGGTTTGCCGTCTTTGGAATAATAACCAACTTTATATCATTTTCAATAGAATAGTCTTTAAAATAAGTCTTATTACGTTTTAATGCTATGTATTCGTTGCTTTCAACATAGTCAATAATATATGGTCCTGTACCAACAGGCTCATAGTCCTCTATTGAAGAGTATAGGCTGTAATACGTTGGGAATAAACCATCTCTAATGATTGGAAATGTAAACTCACTTATGTTGTATGCACTAGAATAAAAACTTATTTTGACTTGGCTGTCATTCAATGCGTATACCGTCCTAATGTTTTCAACTGCATTTTTATATATTGTAGAATCTTGGTTAGCATTTATAATTGAACGTATAGTAAATACAACATCTTCCGCTATTAGTTTAGAACCATCACTAAATAAAACATCTGAACGCAAATTAAACACTAAGTCCTTATTATTATTTTCATATTGCCAGTCTTTTGCAAGAGATGGTAATACTTCGTCAGTTTCTGAAACAATAATTAAACTATCGTATAATAGATTGTTTAGATTATAGGTTGTCTCATCATGACTTATAATAGGATTTAATGTTTTATATTTATAAATAGGTATTGATAACTGTTCTGATACAACAGTTTGTATTTTTGGCTCTTTATTGCCAATTGGAAAATTAATACTACTTGTTCCACATCCGCTAATAATAACAGATAGTATTAATATACCAATTGTTAATAGTCTTAGTTTATTCAAAACGATTTCCCTTCAATTAAAAGTTAACTTTTTTTAATTTAGGATTATCTACTATACCAGGAATTCTTCCACGTTTTGCAACAGCTTTTCCTGCTACTTCTTTTATATCCATAGTCATATCTATAGGTGATGCAGCAGAAATGTAACTACCAACACCAAAAGAGTCTGCTCCTGCTTCTGATAATATTTTAATTTTTTCTGGTCTTAGTCCACCAGAAACAAATATTAATACATTTTCAAAGCCATTACAATCTAACTTTGCTCTTAGTTCAGCTACTAAATGTGGTGTTACACCACCTCTTTCACTTGGTGTATCAAGTCTTACACCATATAGTCTATCGCCTAGCTCTCTAGCTAATCTTAAACTTTCTTCTACCTCGTCTTTATATGTATCAACAAGCACGATTACTTTGTGTGATTCTGGCATTACTTCTGCATATGTTTTAGCTACTTTTAATGTATCTCCACCTAATAACATAGCTGCATGGGGTAACGTACCTGACGCTTCTATACCGATAAGCTTTGATGCATATACACAGCTAACACCCATTGCGCCACCGATATATGCTGCTCTTTCCATTACTGGTGCTACGGATGGATGTACATGTCTTGCACCAAAACAAATAAAATCTTTTTCGCCACAAGCTTCTTTGACTTCACTTGATGCAGTCGCCCAGCCAGATGCACTTGCCAAACTTCCTAACATCATTGTCTCAAAAATACAAAACTCTCTATAGGGTCCTGTGATTCTGATAAGTGTTTCTTTTGATTGGAAAGACTCACCTTCATCTATTGCCCACATATCTAAGTTCTTATCTTTTAATATATTTTTAACTTCTTCAACTCCAGCAAATACGCCTGGTTTTCTTGCAAATATTTCAGCAGTAACTATTTCATTATCTAAATCTAGATTTTTTAAAATATCAAGTGTTCTGATGAAATAAATATCTGTTGTCATTCCTGCTTCTATATATGCCTGGTCAGCTGAATGCAGATTGCTCTTTTCTATCTCTGTTTGCTCCACATCTTTTAGCCCTTGAAGTACTTTCATTTTTATCTGTCTTCCTTTCGTGAATACTTGTCTCATATTATAATGCACAAAACTACATATTTCAACAGTTTTACTTAATCTATAAAACTTTCATTAATCTTTCAACTTCTTTTTTCACTTTGCGATACAATTCTTCAATAGACCCTTCATTTTCAATAACTACATGGGCATATTTTTCTCTCGATTTATTTGTCATTTGAGAGTCAATTCTATCTTTTATTAATCGCTCATCCATTTGGTTTCGTTCTTTTACTCTCTTTATTTGCAAAGATTCACTAATACTAATTAACCAAACTTCATCTACAAGTTCATGTAAATTAGTTTCTATAAGAATTGCGGCATCAATAAAGACAATTGGTTTCGTGCATTTCTCTAGTTGCATATTAATTTCATCTTTTATTTTATTAAGCGTAATGCTATTTAATTGAGCTAATGCGTCTTTTGATGCAAAAACTATCTCACCTAAGGCTTCTCGATTTAATGAACCATCTTTTAATAGCACCTCTTCACCAAATGCATCACGTATTTCTTCTAAAGCAGGTTTTCCTACCTCTACTACTTGCCTACCTATTTGATCTGCATCAATCACATGAATATCTAATGTCTTTAAATACTCTGTCACAGTGGATTTACCACTGCCGATACCGCCTGTTAATCCAATAACTTTCATTTTTTCTCCTATTTTAAATCATACCAATTATGCCCTGTATGAAAATCTACTTTTAGTGGAACACATAAATTTACTGCTTCTTCCATCTCTGTGACTAATATTTTTCTTACTTCTTCTATTTCATCTTTGTGTACCTCTATGATTAACTCATCATGTATTTGAAGGATAAGCTTTGATTTTAGTTTATCCTCTTTTAATTTTGTGTACACATTAATCATTGCTACCTTTATTATATCTGCAGCACTTCCCTGAATTGGTGTGTTCATAGCTAATCTTTCACCATATGAACGTACATTGAAATTAGATGCATGTATATCTGGAATATAACGTTTACGATCAAGTATTGTTGTTACGTATCCATCTTTTTTACATTTTTCTACCATTTCATCCATATACTCTTTAACGACTGAATATTTCTTAAAATATTCATCAATGTATTTCTGTGCTTCGTATCTTGATATATTAAGATTTTCAGATAATCCATAATCACTCATGCCATAGATAACGCCAAAATTAACTGCTTTTGCACTGCTTCTTTGAGCACTTGTTACATTATCGATACTTACTTCAAATACTTTTGCTGCTGTTGTTTTATGAATATCTTCTTCATTATTAAATGCTTCAATTAATGATTTATCTCCCGATAAATGAGCCAATACACGCAGTTCTATTTGTGAGTAATCTGCACCCATTAATAAATAATCTTCATTTTTGGGAATAAATGCTTTTCTAATCAAACGCCCTTCTTCTTGCTTGATTGGTATGTTTTGCAAGTTAGGATCAGTACTGCTTAATCTTCCAGTTGCAGCTATTGTCTGATTAAAATGAGAATGCACTTTCCCTGTTTCTTGATTTATTAAATGTAACAGTCCTTCAACATAAGTACTGTTAAGTTTTGCTAAAGATCTGTATGTCATAATCAATGGAATAATATCATGTTGATCATATAGATTCATTAAAACATCTACACTTGTTGAGTATCCTGTTTTTGTCTTTTTACTTGGTGGTAACCCTAGTTTTTCAAATAAAATCACACCTAACTGCTTAGGTGAATTAATATTAAATGTTTCACCAGAAAAACCATATATCTTTTCTTTTATTTCATCAATCTTATTCGTTAAATCTTGTCCAAGATCTTTTAAAGTCTTTGGATTAACTGTAAAGCCCTCAACTTCCATGGCTGCTAGTATCTCGATTAATGGTAGTTCTACTTTGTTATATAAAACAAGTAAATCATCTGTTTTTAATTTTTTTTCTTGTGTAGGTTTTATTTGTGATACTGCATAACACCATTTTTTGCAATAGTCATAATAATGATCATTGTTAGACTGAAATAAATCAATTTGACCATGTTCTTTATAAAAATCTTTTTCAGAAACAATACTAAAACTTAAATACTCAAGTGCAAGTGTGCTTAAGCTATAGTCTTTCGCATCTGGTGCCAAAATATATTGAGCTAAACTCGTATCAAATAATAGCTCTATATTTGCTACACCCATTTGTTTCAATAAAAATACGTCACGTTTGATATCATGTCCTACAAGTCTTATTGTTAATTTATTCATCATACTAACAAACGCTTCTTTTAATTCTTTATTATTTAAATCAATATAATAATAATCCTTTTTTATTAGTAAACCAACACCAATGATATCCGGTGTCCTCACATGGCTATCATCGGATAATAATTTTACCATAACATGGGATTGCTTTACCATTTCGCTTTCAAACGCTATAAACTGCTCAATAGAATTAATATGATTATCTGTCATATCATCTAAACTAACTTGTGGTACTTCTATTTTCTTATATTTTTTTGCTAATGAATGTATTTCAAGTTTTGAAAATAAAGATACTAATCCATCTTCGTCACTTTCTTTTATTTCAAATTCGTTAAAATCCATTTCAATAGGCACAAATACATTTATCATAGCAAGTCTTCTACTAAGAATAGCGATTTCTCTATGCTCTTCTAGTTTTGCCCTTAGCTTTACATTGGCTACTTGGTCAAGGTTTTCAATTAAATTAGCAACAGACTTAAACTCTTTTATTAGCTTTAGTCCTGTCTTTTCGCCTACACCAGGCACCCCAGGAATATTGTCGCTCTTGTCGCCCATCAGCCCTTTTAAATCAATAAATTCATTCGGTGTAATTTCATATTTTTCTATAAATGCATCCTTATCAAATGCATCAAATTCACTAATACCTTTTTTAGTAATAACGACTGTTGTATTATCAGATGCTAGCTGTAGTGCATCTTTATCACCTGTAATTACGACCGCTTTGATTTGCTTTTCATCTGCTTCATGAGCAACCGTTCCAATTAAATCATCTGCTTCAAAACCTTCTAGTTCCATGGAAGAAATACCCATCATTTTTAGCATATCCTTTATCAATGGAAATTGCTGTGCTAATTCTATAGGTGTTCCTTTTCTTCCAGCTTTATAATCAACATATTCTTTATGTCTAAAAGTAGGTGCTTTCATATCAAATGCTACAGTTATGTACTTTGGATCATAATCTGTCAAAATCTTGTTAAGCATATTAGCAAAACCATATACTGCATTTGTGTATATTCCCTCTTTATTTCTTAATGGTGGTAGCGCAAAATACGCTCTATTAATCAAACTGTTCCCATCTATAATAATTATTTGCTCTTTAGACATAATACTCTCCTCTTCATTACAATATAGTTTTATTATAATGTACTCAGACATAAAAAGACACCAAACTAAAGAAAAAAACTAAGAAAAATCTTATTGATTTCCTTAGTTTTTTTTCATATGTTAATCCCTTTTGAACAAAAAGCTTCGTCCCTTATTTATTTTTCTAAAACGCCATTAAAACATACTGCTCCAGCTTTGGCTTGCATCGGATAAGACTCCGCTATTCCGCCTTCTACAATAATCTCTACTGTGTTGCCAACTTGAAAATCTCTGCTGATGTCTCTGTATCCTATTGCAATATCCTTATCCATATTTTCAAAGAAATTTGTATCTTCAGAAATACTTACCCAGACTAATCCTTTTGCTAAAGACGACTCTGAATCAACAAGTATAGATGTACCGTCTTCCGATATTTCTTCTATGACACCTTTAATATCTGCTTCTTTTACTTTACTTGCGGCTATTTGTCCTCCTGTTTGCTCTTCTTCAGATTTTGTAACTGAAAAACCACATCCAGTAAATGCACCTAACATTAATACAACTGCTAAAACTAATATTATGTTTCTTTTCATTTCTATCCCTCTTTCTGCTTTTCGTTCTGTTTATTAGACGAAATGCTATATGAAAAAGTTCCCATTGTATTATGAACTTGTTACTTATGCTACAAAACTATTTCTTATTCTTTTTTCCATTCGACTTTTATATAATCCCCTAAATAAAGCCAGCCATGCTGACACTCTAAGTATAACAATGACATCTGACAAAAACACGCCCCATTGAGACTGGTAAACATTAATTACTTCAAAATAGGAAGACAGTTGACTCCCAATAACAACACAAGAAATTATTAATTGCCCTAATGTAGCAAAACAGTAAAAAATAAAGAAATACTTTAAATATTTAACGATTGTATGTGTATATGTTGAGCATGTATTAATGGCAACAAAAATGATCATTAGCTTTATAATTAATACACCACAGTCAAATACACTATTAAAATTGAAAAATGCCATTTAATTCCCCCTATAATACTTAATTCTGTTCATGTTTTTCTTTAAGCTTTTTAAAACCAAAATAAAACTTAGTATAATTAAACACCCCTGAATGGCTTTAACCAATATGGTTATCCTTGAAATGAAATCTAATGATAAATTTTCATTAGATAATAGAAATACTATCCCATATTGTGAATATACCTTAATAATAACTAGACTAATTAAGTTAATCAGCATAAATGCTTTTAACGTACGACTAAATCGGTCATACGACCTTATAAATAATAACCCGAAAATAATTACAATCCCCTCTATGCAAAATCCATATCCTGCGATACCCATAATCGCCCTCCTTATTAATAATAATAAAATTATATATGACGGTTTGGACAGACTATGTCTCATTTTGAAAAAAAATAAAAAAAAATCTGTATGTTTACGTTACATATGTTACATTATGAACCAAAAAATCCTTGAGCACTTC